>ERZ767114.27-NODE-27-length-139350-cov-9.738506_pt1 | contig 139350 bp, 126 predicted proteins | sample MGYA00374952_ERZ767114 | MGnify/ENA primary metagenome ERZ767114 (study PRJEB28939, sample SAMN06267156) | marine metagenome | isolation source: Columbia River Estuary | place: USA:Columbia River Estuary, USA | collected 2012-05-05 ... | reverse complement strand
CGGACAATTACAGGCTATTATAAGTAGAATGGAGGCGTGCGAGGGATGAGAAACATGATTACAGATAAGTTCTCTAAAACAACGAGCCTGCTTTTGATCGCAACGATTTCCCTCGCAATGGCCGGCACGGTCAGTGCTGCGGATGTCGTTGACCCCTCCGTGAAGTATGACGGGGAACCACTTCAGTTGGTTACCTTCTTCCTGTTCTTCGTCGGATACATCTCCATGGGTGCCGCCTTCGTGTTCTTCATGTCCGAGCGAAGTAACGTCGCTCCACAGTACAGAACCACAATGACAATCTCTGCTTTGATTGTCGGTATTGCTGCGTTCCACTACTATTACATGCGAGCGGTGTACACCGATCTCGGAACTGTGTCAGTCGAATACCGATACATGGACTGGATTATTACCGTCCCGCTAATGGCATTGAAGTTCCCAAGTTTGGTAGGCAAAGAAGCCATTACCGATAGCAAGTTCCTCGGCATGGGATTCACCGGTATTTGTTTCACTGGCGCACTGATTATGATTGGATTCGGGTACCTCGGTGAATCTGGCGTTCTCGGAGAAGTCATGGGCGCTGCCGCTGGTGGCTGGGCTGGACTCATCCTTGGTGGTGTTGGATGGGCAATGATTATTGTTGCAACAGGCACACCATGGTCCTCTGGAAAGGGCGTTGACAACAGCAAGATTGCACCAGAACTCATGTGGAGCGCAAACGCACTCCGCTGGTTCATTGTCGTTGGATGGATCATCTACCCAATCGGTTACTTGTTCAGCCCAGGTGCTGAACTCGGCCTCGGTGATGGTAACCAAGAACTCCTCGCAGTGTTCTACAACGTTGCTGACATCATCAACAAGATCGGATTCGGTATTGTTGCATGGATGGGTGCTAAGAAAGCAACCGAAGCACTTGCTGCTGCAGAGTGAAGTCAATCCTTTGACATCGCTCGAAAGAGCTGTTCGACGTTCATGCGTGGGGCCAAACGGTCCCACGCATGGGCGGCCGGCCACCACACGCATGTGTACGCAAGGACCACGATCATTGATTGTGCAAAAGTAAACGATTGAGCCTCATCCACTGAGTGGAAAAGGCCTATTGGAATAAAATGCACAAGATAAACTGTAAGCGATCGACGCCCGAGAAGGGTGAGACTGCTGACTGAAAATCGCTCGATGAGCATCCATAGAAGCGTGACACCCAGCAAAGCTGCCGTCAAAAACGGAATGTTAGCGGGGAAGAACGTAAGCGTTGCATCGCCCGTTGGCGATGCCCATTCGAGATCATAGATGGCTGAATAGATGAGTGTTGCAAGGGTGCATAAAAACGCCCCAACAAGGGCCGCCTTTGTTGTGACGGTCTGAGGAAAGAGGGCCTTTTCGCCCCCGTTTTTTGCAATCCAAGCGCCAAAGACCGCGAACAGCACCCATGGAAACAAAGGGTATGTTCCTGTCACCAGTGCGTGTGAAGTCCACTGCACCGCATCTGTTACCTGAACCCTCGTATTCCAATCACTGGATCCTTGTATTGATGGCAAAAAAGCAATCAAGAAAAATACTGCGGATGAGAAGGCCATCAGCGTTTGATGGTTCCTCCGTCGTAGTGAATGAAGCCAAAGTGGCTGAGTGATGGTGAGGAGTCCAAACAACGTCAGTACCCCTGGCGTCCAAAGATCAAACAAATGTGGTGACGATGCGTTGACACCTGTCTGAGCGATCACAAAGAATGCAGTTCTGTACAAGCGTTGCTTTGTTGTCGATCGACCGTGAAAACAGCCCCAGCCAAACACTGTGACGAAAAGAGGAGCGGCAAGCCCACCCATGCCAGAGACAAGATACACCAGCGCAGATGGTTGTGTGGACGACGGAGGCCCCCATGTGGCTGCAGCGTGGACCATCACCATGAGCAAGACTGCTGTTGCTCGAATCGAATCGATGTGTTCGATTCGTTGTTTCAAAGAAACCCCTCAGAGATTCGCTTTTACGTAATCGACAGCGTTTCTGAACATCTGAAGGCCTTCACCTTCCCACTCACCAAGCGCATCACTTGATTCTGGGCCAGGCGCTGTGTTGCGCGTGTGATCAGGATGGAGCCACTTCGCATAGACTGCTTCAGGGTGTGGCATAAGCCCGAAGACAAGGCCTGTTGCATCGCACACACCTGCGATGTTTCGCATGCTCCCGTTTGGTGACAGTGGGAATGGGAGGGGTTCATCGGTAATACCAGCGCCAACAGATGTCGATGGGTCGACATAGCGAACGGTGAGTTGGTGACCAGCATCAAGAGCGTCGAAATCAGTTGTTGAGGGCATGACGAATTTACCTTCTCCGTGACGAACTGGGCAATCCATTCGAGTCATTCCTTTTGTCCAAATACACGGGCTTTCAGAATCGAATTCCAATGTGACCCATCGATCTTCGTAGCGGCCTGAATCATTGAGGGTGAGGCTGGCTCGTTGAACGAAGTCAGGTAGAGGTGCGTTTGGTCCGGGAAGGAGTCCGGTCTTGACAAGCACTTGGAATCCATTGCAGATACCAATGATTGGCTTTCCAGCAGCAACGAAGGCGTGAAGTTGTTCACGAAGGGCAAAACGCATTCTGTTGCCCATCAAGCGACCACTGCCAAGGTGGTCTCCGAAGGAGAACCCGCCGGGAACCGCAAGAATTTGGAATTCCTCAAGGGAACGTTGCCCGGAAATGAAGTGGTTCACGTGGACGCGCTCTGACGCGCCACCAACAAGATTGAACACGGCTGCTGTTTCATGATCGCAATTGATTCCGAAACCAAACAAAACGGCGACTTTTGGCGCTGACATCATTCAACACCTCCAGTCATGTCAAGTGTCGATTGCCACGAAGTGACCATCTCTTCCACATTTGTTGAGGCGATTTCTGTATAACCATCGGTGATGGTGAGGGTTGGTCCCTCCACGACTTCGCCGAGCACAGTGATTGGATGGCCAGACATCCACGCTGTGAATTCTTGTTCCTTTTCAGGAGCGACTGCAACGATGAACCGTCCAAGCGACTCACCCCACAGGCGAGCCCAGAGATGTTCATCGCCCGTTCCGTCAAGATCAATGGTTGCCCCGAGGCGCCCGCCGATGCACATCTCTGCTACCGCCACACCAACGCCGCCTTCTGAGCAGTCGTGGGCTGTTTGGATGATTCCTGACTGAATTGCTGTGGAGAGCGCCCGGTACGTGTTGAGGTTTTGTTCGGGGTTCGGGAGCTGGGGTGGAGTGCCACCAATGCCGGTTGTTTGGCCAGATTCTTTTAGCATAAACGCAATTTCAGAAGCACCGAGTTCGTGATGAGATCGTCCAACAAGATACACTTTATCGCCTGCGTTTTTGAAATCACTTGTTGCTGTGTACCTGACATCGGGTTGGTCACCGAAGAGAGAAAACAACAACGTTGGTGGAATTGAAATCTTCTTTTCACCTGTGCCATAGTCGTTCTTCATCGAATCCTTTCCACTGACGCATGGCAAACGATACGCTCGACAGACGCGCTCGAGTTCACGGTTGGCACGAACAAGTTGTGCAAGCTTGAATCGACCATCGGGGGTCTTGACTGACTCGATAGAATCTGGCCAACAGAAGTTGTCCAAGCCAGCGATTTTGTCGACGTCAACACCAGCGCACACTGCATTTCGTACAGCTTCGTCAATCGAAGCGGCTGCCATTGCACCAGCATCAAGATCAGAATACCGAGGGGCGATGCCGCACGAGATGACGAGGCCGTGTGGGTTACCATGAATTGGAGCAATCAGACCTGCATCACCTGGTCCGTCGCGCTTCACGCCGACAAACGGTTTGATTGCAGTTTGAGCAATGACTTCGTGGTCGTATTGACGAACCCATGTTTCCTTGCTTGCAATGTTTGGTCGGGCGAGCATCTTCAACAAAAGGTCGGCATGATCGGCATCGGTTGGTGGAACGAATGGTTCCACGATTGGTGCCGTCCATTCAGATTCAAGTTGCAGCTGAGGGACGCCGTCGTGAAGGAATTCAATCGGAAGATAGGCAACGGTTGTCGCGTCATATTTGACATGGAAGACGCCGCTGTCGGTGAAGGTTGCAACAGCGGTCGCTTCGACTTCGTGCAGTGCAGCGAGCGCATCGAACGCATCGCAGTCTTCTTCTTTGACGGCGATCGTCATTCGCTCTTGGCTTTCTGAAACCAAAATTTCCCAAGCGGAAAGACCTGCTTGCTTGAGTGGTACTTTTGCAAGGTCGATTTCACATCCATTGGTGTATTCTGCCATTTCACCAATTGATGAAGATAAGCCACCTGCTCCGTTATCGGTGATGCAGGTGATCAGGCCCAAGTCGCGGGCTTCGAGGACCATGTCGATCATTTTCTTCTGGGTGATTGGGTCACCAATCTGTACGGCGCTTGAAGGGCTTTCTTCTGTGAGTTCGAGGGACGAGAAGGTTGCCCCGTGAATGCCGTCGTAGCCAACTCGGCCGCCAACCATGTAGACGATGTCGCCTGCTACTGGTGTCTTGATGTGACTTTCCCGGCCGTCTGGAAGACGTCGTGGCATGATTCCGATGGTGCCGCAGTAGACCAGTGGCTTGCCAATGTAACGGTCATCGAATACAATGGCTCCATTGACTGTTGGAATTCCCGATTCATTTCCGCCGACTCGCACGCCTGCGTGAACACCACGGAACACACGGGAAGGGTGGAAGAGGTTGTCTGGAAGGTTGCCTTCCCAAGTTGGTGGCCCAAAGCAGAACACGTCGGTGTTAGCAATTGGGCGGGCGCCCAATCCAGTACCAAGAATGTCGCGGTTCACGCCAACAATGCCTGTCATTGCGCCACCATAGGGATCAAGGGCGGATGGGGAATTGTGAGTTTCGGCTTTCATGCACACACTCCACTCGTCATCCCACGCGATGACACCGGAATTATCGTGGAACACTGAAAGGAGCCAATCGACTTCTTTTTGCATGTCATGTGTTGGCTTCATGATGTGCGTCTTGAAGATTGAATCAATGGTGGCTTCCTCGCCAGTTTCGGTGTCGATATGATGGATTTTTGAGGCGAAAATCTTGTGCTTACAATGCTCGCTCCATGTTTGGGCAAGGCACTCCAATTCAACATCCGTTGGCGCGTCTGCAACAATTCCAGCCTCCGTCCTTGCTTGTCGAACCGTGTCGTCTCGGTAGTGGGCCTGAATGGTTTGCATTTCCTCAAGGTTGAGTGCGAGAAGGCCTGTTTCTGAAAGTTCAATCAGTGCCTCGTCAGAGATTTCCATATCAACATGAGATGGTGCTTCGAATGTTTGAGGGGGTTTCTCTGTGTACTCGATTTCTGGCCATTGCCCACCTGCGCACGCCGCAGCATCGGCAACCAACGCACGTTCGATGAGGTTGTTGTGAAGGGTGTTGGCGAGCCATGAGACATCCACCTGTTCGGGCAAGCCAAAGAAAGCGTATGTGATGTAGGTCGAAATTGATGCATCGTTGGCTTGTGGAAAAATGGTGCGGAAGCCGTCAAGTGCTGCTGAACCTGGGTTATCGGTCACGCCGGCCTTGAATCCAACCGTGACAATCGCATCTGGCGTCGTTGGGAAATGAGTGGCGCTGGTGAGCATCAGTGTGTTTGTTGAGGCATCTTCTATGATTGGATCTGCGAACAAGTCGTTCACCCTTGATTCAATCGAATCTGAAGGGATTTCAGATTTGATCAGATAGCCGACGATGCTCCTGACTTCAGGAACTGAGATTGAGTGATCGGATGCGAGCTGTCGGCGGACAACATCGCCACGAACATCGCGCATACCAGGTCCTTGTTTTGGCGTGACTTCGACACGAGTAATGGCCATGATGTTCACCGCCCCCTACGGGGGCGAACTGACTGCCATTGCCTACGCCCCTTGAACAATACGGAAGCAGTTAGTTTAGCATTTCAGCCAAAAATTGTCCTGTAAAGCTCTCTTCGCAGGCTGCAATGTCTTCCGGTGTGCCTTCCACCAAAATTGTTCCACCGCGCTCGCCACCTTCTGGGCCCAAATCGATGACCCAGTCCGAGGACTTCACCACATCGAGATGATGTTCGATGACGATGACGGTATGGCCCTTTGTTCGGAGTTCCAAAAGGACCTCGATGAGCAATTGTACATCGGAGAATGAAAGCCCGGTTGTGGGCTCGTCGAGAATGTACACTGTGTGCTTTGTTGGAGGTCGGCGCAGTTCGCTTGCGAGCTTGACACGTTGCGCCTCTCCACCAGAAAGTGTGGTTGCAGGTTGACCAAGCCGAACGTATGACAGGCCAACAGCGCGTAGTGTATCGAGTGTTCTGAAGATTTTACGGTGATTGCCGAAGAATTCGACAGCCTCGCCAATCGGCATTTCCAAAATCTCGTGGATGTTCTTGCCTTTCCATGTCACTTCGAGGCATTCTCGCGTGTAGCGCTTGCCGTGGCAAATATCACAGGTGATCCAAACATCCGGAAGGAAGTTCATTTCAAGTTTGATTGAACCAGCTCCTTTGCAAGATTCGCACCGTCCACCTTTCACGTTGAAGCTGAAAGTTCCGGGGGTGTAGCCGCGTTCTTTGGCGAGTGTGGTTTTTGAGAAGAGGCTGCGTATCTCATCGAAGACTTTGGTGTAGGTTGCAGGGTTCGAACGTGGTGTGCGGCCAATGGGGGACTGGTCTATGATGATCGCTTTGTCAGTGTGCTCTAGACCTTTGATTTCGCGATGCTTTCCGGGAACAGTGTCTGCATTGTGCAAATAGCGTTGAAGCGCTGGTGCGAGGATGCCTGACACAAGTGAGGATTTTCCTGATCCTGATACACCTGTCACTGCCGTCATGCATCCAACAGGGAACGATGCTGTGATGTTCTGAAGGTTGTTGTGCGAAGCGCCTTTGACAGTGAGCCGTTTGCGTGTTGCTTTGGTTCGCTTTTCTGGAACTGGGATGCTCCGCCTACCGCTGAGGTACGCACCAGTGATGGATTTTTCTTCAGCCATAGCGACTTCTGGTGGCCCGTTGGCAACGATTTGACCTCCTTCAAGCCCGGCACCAGGGCCGAGATCGCACAGCCAATCTGCTTGGCGGAGTGTATCTTCATCGTGCTCGACGACAATGAGCGTGTTGCCGAGATCGCTGAGTTCCCGAAGGGTTGCCAAAAGCCGTTCATTATCGCGTTGATGGAGCCCAATAGATGGTTCGTCAAGGACATACATCACGCCGGTCAATCGGCTGCCGATTTGTGTAGCGAGGCGAATGCGTTGACTTTCGCCACCCGAGAGGGTGTTTGCTTTTCGATCAAGGGTGAGGTAATCGAGGCCAACGCTGTCAAGGAATCCGAGGCGGTTTTCGATTTCTTTGAGAATCTCGTTGCCGATGAAGATGCTGCGCTCGTTAAGCGGTTCCAATGTATCCGCGAAGTATTCGGGGGCTCCAGGGCCATCTGGCCACCATGCTCGCACCACTGAAAGGGCGTCGTGAACTGAACAGTGGCTGACTTCTGGAAGGCGAATGCCGCCAACCGAGACGTAGCGTGCTGCAGCGTTCAATTTCTCCCCATTGCATTCACTGCAATCAAGATCGGTCATACAGGCGATGAGGCGGCTTCGTGTTCGTTCTGAAGTGGTTTCAGTGTACGTTCGTTGAAGCCGAGCGATGATGCCTTCCCATGGCCGGTTCATTTTGTAGACAGAGCCGTTATCAGATTCAAAGTGGAAATTAATCACAGTTGATCCTGAACCATTGAGAAGGATGTCTCGATCATCATCGTCCAACAGTTCGAACGGCGTGTTCTTTGGAATTTTGTAATGTTCACAAACTTGTTCCATAAGCCGTCGGTACCACGAAGGTGACATCGATTGGCGCCAAGGTCGTACGCAGCCATTGCTGATGGTGAGGGTGCCATCGATGATGAGATCAATGTTGAATTGGCGCTGGACTCCGAGGCCTTGGCATGAACCACAAGCACCGAGGGGTGAGTTGAATGAGAAGACCCGAGGGGAAAGTTCAGGCATGAAGGCGCCGTGTTCTGGACAGGCGAAGTCTTCAGACCAAGCTATCGTTTCACCAACTTGAGTAATTCTTGCTTTGGTGCCTTCTGACAGTTCTGCATCTTCTGCTGGCCCTTCGAGGCTCTCGATTGCAGTAGCGCCACCACCGATTCGAAGTGAGCTTTCGACGGCTTCAGTCAAGCGTTGACGGCGATCCCTCGTGCAGCGAAGTCGGTCGATTCGAACATCAATATCGTGTCGGAAATTCTTGTCAAGTTCCGGCGGAGATTCGAATTCAACTTCGTGACCGTTGACCTTTCCATTGAGGAAACCTTGCTCGACAAGCTGGCGGAACAAATCCACGTGTGTGCCTTTTCGAGCGCGAACTGCTGGTGCCCATATGGCAATGGCGTGGCCTTCCATGTGCCACAACACATCGTCCACAATTTCCTGAACGGTGCGCCTTGCCACCTCTCGCCCACACGTGGGGCAATGAGGAATCCCGATCCGCGCCCATAACAACCGCAGGTAATCCTGGATTTCTGTTACGGTGGCAACGGTTGATCTTGGGTTGTGAGACCCTTGTTTCTGATCGATGGAAATTGCAGGGGAAAGGCCCTCGATTCCGTCGCAGTCGGCCTTTTTCATCTGACCGATAAACTGACGAGCGTATGAGGAAAGACTCTCAACATACCTTCGTTGACCCTCTGCATAAAGCGTGTCGAAAGCAAGGCTGGATTTGCCTGAACCTGACACACCTGAGATGACAACGAATTGGCCTCTTGGTAGCTTGACGGTGATGTCCTGTAAGTTGTGGGTTCGCGCCCCTCTAACTTCAATCCAACCATGGTCACCCGCCTCGCCACTCATGGTATCATCCTAACGGGCGCGCCAACGGTTCAAGAATGCATGTATGGGTGAATTGTGATTCACCTTGACATAAATGGCACCCTTGCTTCAAAACGAACCGGGTCATCGTTCTCGGGATGGAGGAATTCAAGAGCGGAGGCATGCAGTGCAATCCGACTCAGGGGGTTCGTTTCAGCACCGTGGAGATCGTCACCAACCACAGGGCAATCAAGCGCCTTCATCGCCATACGAATTTGGTGTCGCCTTCCCGTTTCAATGGTGATGTGGATCAGTGAGACTTCGTCATCGGCGTCTTCAACCGTCCAATGGGTGATGGCTTCTTTCGCTCCTTTGAATGATGGTTTGACTTTCTTTACTCGGAGGTTTCGATCTTCGACCAACCATGCTCGCTCGGTTCCGCTGTGGTGCTCTGGTGTGCCTTCGACAAGAGCGTGGTATGTTCGATGAACTTCACGGTTTGCGAATTGAGATTGGAGGTATGTTTTGTGGTGTTCATGGCGTGCAAAAACCATCACACCAGATGTCTCCCGGTCCAACCTGTGAACGATGTGAACCCAAGCTCGTTCATCACCGAGCCGTACATAATTCACACATCGGGCATGAAGCGTGTCATCTTCGAGTTTGTTCGTAGCGACTGAAAGCAACCCTGCTGGTTTGTCGACGACAAGAATGGCCTCATCCTCATAGAGAATCTTCAGTTTGTGCTTCTTTTTAGTTGAAGCCGGTGGGGGGGCTGCTTCCTTTCCTTTTGCTCGATCGGTGACTTGGATGGTTTGGCCTGCTTCGACCGTGTGTTTCGCCCGATGCTTCACCACGCCATCGACAAGAACACGCCCCTCTGTCAGCATTTTCCGGATCTTCGCCCGAGTTGTTTCTGGAAACATTGCTGCAACGCCATCAATGAGGTACGTCGGTTCGTTTGGTGTCGACTCCATTGCACTCACTCACAGGAACATTGCTCGACACCGGTCGCCTTTGTTTGAGGGTTGCCCTGGTGAAAGAAGGGTTAGGCCATCTGCTCGGGCGACCCCGCTGAGGTTTCCTGACCCTTGGTGGCCAGTCGAATAGGCGATGGGATGGTCGCCGCTGGTGTCGATTGAAATTCTTCGGAGTGCCAGGCAATTTGCATCACCCTTGATGTCTTCACCGAGTTCGACCATGAGATGGTGTTCTTTCGGGCCGCCTCCATACACGGACGCTCGGAGGTAGGGGGCGACGAGGATTCGAAACACCACGTGGCTGCTGGCTGGATTCCCTGGAAGACCAAAGATCGGTGTTGAATTCCACGTACCGAAGAGCGGCGGGGAGCCAGGGCGGATTTTGACCCGCCAGAAATGAACATCACCCTCTTCTTCCATGATTTTACGAACGTAATCCCATTCACCCATTGAAACGCCACCAGATGTCAAGATAAGGTCGCATTCCTTTGCTGCCGTATTGAGGCTCGAACGAAGGGCATCCATTGAATCGTTCACGGATGGGTAACGAACGGCTTCATGGCCCATCCATTCAACAAGTCCGGCCAAACCAAACGAGTTTGATTCGTAGATCTCGTGGGCTTCGAGAGGCTCGCCTGGAAGTTTTAATTCATCGCCTGTTGAAAGAATTGCAACCTTTGCCCTTTTGAAAACGGGAACGGTTGGCCACCCCATTGTTGCGCAGAGACCTATGTTGGCTGGCGTCAATGTAGTTCCTTTTTCCAGCGTCACTTCGCCGCGCTTCAAGTTTTCACCTTGCTTGCGGATGAAATGGGGCCGGCCTTGTTCGGCGAGTGTGACTTCTGCCCCTGACTCGTCCATTTCACAACGCTCGATTGGAAGAATTGAATCGGCACCAGGGGGAATGGGTCCACCTGTCATAATCCGAGACGCTTGCCCTCGCTTGAGGGGTTGTGTTGTTTCTCTTTCTCCAGCTTGTATGGTCTGAACTATTTTGAGCGTGTTTGGGGGCTGGAGGCTGTCTTCGTGAATGAAAGCAAAACCATCCATGGCTGAATTATCAAACGGTGGATCATCCACCTTTGAACAGAGGTCATCTGCAAGAATTCGTCCATGTGCCTCATCGAGCGGTACATCTTCAACACCGACGGAGAGAAGTGTCTTGGTTGCAATGGCAACGGCCGACTCTATGTCGATGAAGTAGGGTACCTCGGTCACAGACTGTGCAACCATCGCCTCGGTTTGAGGTTCACGGTCATGGTAGAAGATCAATACCGCGCTTCGCTGTAGCGAGGACAAGGACGCAAATCAGCAGCAAGCGTACAGTTGTTTGCGGCGCTTTTTCCGCCCCGAACTTTGAACCAATATAACCACCACAAGCCACAGCGATTACAAATGAGGCAAGTGGGTCCAAGGACAGAGAAAGTTGGCCTGAGAGATGTGCTCCTAAGAGGCCGGCAGCAGAATTTGCCCATATGAACAGCGCCGCAGTCGCTGCTGCGGCTTTTGGAGTGGCCCAGCGTTTGAGCACAAGAATAGGGGACAGAAAGATGCCTCCCCCGACGCCAATCATTCCACTGATCACACCAATTGAAGCACCAATAGGAATTGAAGTTTGAAGGGATGGTAGAGGGTTTGGTTGTGAACTTTCTTCGGGTTGTTTTGAGGTTGCTAAACGGTACGCTGCGAAGAGAAGGGCTGCTGAGAGGAGTGTGTCATATACGACTCCATCGACTTTGAGTGTCCCTCCATAAAGCGCTGCAGGGAGGCTTGCTGCAATGAACATGAACGATAGTTTAGGACGGTGAAACCCTGCTTTCTGATAGTGGTAAAACGCAAGACTGGCAACGACAAGGTTGAGCACCCATGCGTGTTGTTTCAGCCATGAACTGTTCATTGACGCAAAGGTGGACAAAGAAAGCAGGGCGAGATAGCCCGAAGCCCCACCATGACCTACAGATGCATACAGCGCTGCGATCACAAAGAGCGCTAAACACAAGAAAAGTGTTTCAGCAGCCATAGAGAACCGTTCCAGGGCTCACTCAAACTTCATTTCATTCCCGCATTCAGGGTATGAACACGTAACGGTGTATCGGGATTTCTTTGGTTTGGGGATTTTGAGCATCGAGCCGCAAGAGTCGCATTGGACGCGAAGGGTTTCTGGTCCCTTCGGAGCAGGTGCATCACCAAGCGTGCGTCCTACATCGGTTGACCAACCAAGGTTATCCTTGTAGGAATCACCTGTGGTGTTCATTTTCTTTTGTTTCAAAGAAAGGCGCATCTTACGCTTGCGTTTTTTTGGTTTCTTACCGCCCGCCGGTGCCTTTCCCGCCATGTGAATCGGACTCCCCTTGGTGTCGTTGTATTCAATGACTTCGGCTAAATTCTTCACCGAGGTATTCCGAGACGCCATTGACTGGGTTGTGCACAATGTGTCCATTCTTCTCAAGCGCTTCCGCAAGGGGGGGGCGAGCGTTATGTGGATCTGTGTGGTAGATCACCACTTCTTCTGCTTGGCAGTCTGATGCAAAATCCACGATTTCTTTGTGGCCTGCGTGGGTCGAGAAGGAGTATGTGTCCCACTCGAGGGGGATTTCCGTGTCCTTGCCGAAAATTTTCAACTTTCCTTCTGACTGAAGTTGCCGTCCACCGGTTGCTTTCGCTTGGTAGCCTGTGAAGAGAATGGCGTTCTTTGTATCATGCCGAAGGCGATTCAAATACCAAATTGAAGGCCCGCCCTGGAGCATGCCTGATGTGGAAACAATCACATCTGCTTCAAGCGCTCGCTTTCGATCTGATTTGCTCGAAACTCGCTTGCACCACGACCATGCAGAACGAAGTGCGGCAGGATCTCGAAGCGTTTCGGGATGATTCATTTGCATCTTAGCAATGCGTTTTCCCATTCCGTCAACGTGAACGTTGAGGTGAGGGAGGTATTTGTGAAGGCGCATGACAACATCCTGAGTTCGACCGTTGGCAAAAGCTGGGATGAGGACGGTTCCACCACCGTCGACAACGCGCTGGACGTGTTCAACAAAACGTTGAATCTCTTGTTCCATGTTTGGGTGTTCCCTTCCACCGTATGTTCCTTCAACAAATAATGTGTCAGTTTTTTGTGGTTTTGCCCCGGTTGTTAGAGGTGAGTTACGGGTGTCGAAATCGCCAGAAATCAATACCTTGCGATCTGGCGTTTCGAGATCAAGCATCGCTGCGCCCGGAATGTGACCTGCTTTACGAAGGGTGAGTTTCCAGTCATCGTGATTCCATGGAGCATCAAAATCGTGGATTCGCCAGGCGTCAATCGCTGTATCGATGTCACGCTTGTCCCAAGCAAGGGGGTATCCTTCGATTGAACTGACTTTATGGCAATCATACCACATCATTTCTGATATTTCTGCAGTCAACGCAGTACCGTGAAGAAGGGTTCGATGATTTGAACAAAGCCAAGGTGCCATGCCTAAGTGATCAACGTGGGAATGAGTGATGACTGCATCTTTGACTTTTGGAGCTTCAGATGGGTACCTTGGAGGATGGGTTGGTGCAAGACCGTAGTCGAGTAAAAGACGAGTTTGCTTTTCGTTCTCGAACATAATTCCTACATTTCCGACTTCATCACCACCACCAAGTGGATGGTATCGAAGACCTTTTTCTGGAGTATCCTCTGGATACGACGTGGTTCTTCCTGCTGAGTATAGGACCATAGGGCTCAGTATCTCGTCGGCCCGACCCATGATGAAGATGTGCATGTTCTGGACCCACACCCCCTCGTTTCCTTTGGAGAGATTTCGGATTGGTTTCAGGTTTTTTTTGATTGGTTATGTGGTGGTAGTATTATGTGCTTGACGCGACCATATTCTACGGGGCATACTTCCGTTTCTCTCTATCCCTTTCTACAACATCCTTCTCAGATCAATACGATATGTATTCCATAGGAAATAGGGGGGTCTAGGGATATCTTCCGTTTCTTTGTGAAAAAGGAGTCAATTCTATTTCCATTGGATGAAGAATCCATTCGAATTGTATGATGATTCTTCGAATCCCAAATATTTTTTTTTAATGTCGCTGACTCATTTACAAATTTCAGAATTTCCATAAGAAATCGTTTCTCCTCTACGAAGATGACATGAACCTTGTGCGCATGGAAGAATCATGGCGCGTCAAGAAGACCATCTCTTCGTTGTTGACGAAGACCGATGCTTCGGTTGCGCAGCCTGCATAGCGTTGTGTCCTGTGAATGTATTGACACTCATCGATCGACTCGCAGTTGTCGATGAAGAAGCTTGCACTCATTGCGAACTCTGTATTCCTTCCTGCCCGGTCTTTGCGCTTGATATTCGACCAACAATCGAGGTGAAGGCATGAATCGAATCGTTTGCATTGGAGGTTCCATTGCCAACCTCATTGCGGCCTACCACCTTTCGGAAACGAATGATGTGACAATTATCGACGTTCATGCCGAGATTGGCATGCCATGTGGCCAACCAGGGTTTCTCTTACACCTCGACAAACTTCAGCCCTACATGACAAAGGATCAACTTGAATTTCTCCGACCCCACTCAAATGAACCCGGATGGGGTCTTCGCAGTGAATGGATGACCAAACTTCTCGCACTTAACACAGCGCAACAAGGGGCAAAGATTCTCACCCGAACTCGAATCACGTCCATTGCCCTTGAAAATGAAATCTATACTGTCAAATTCTCAGGTGGTGGACCTACATCAACATCAACCATCGAGGCGAATCAAATCATCGATGCGTCACACCTTGTTCCAAAAGCACCAGGGTCGCTTCAACACACGATTGACCAAACGCTCGAACTCATCACGCCCAAATTCAGTGAAATCACTGAATGGTTTGGCGGCACAGCTTTGACGAGTGATTGTCTTGAACTTCCTGAGTCAGCGTGGAAGTTCGATCGTTCTGAGGGGTTGAGTGAGGTCTGGTTTGAAGGCAGTCCACAATGGCAGCCAACCCATGGTTGGATTGAACAAATAACGGCACCACTCCCATCAGCTTCACAGCAGCGCACCATTGACGCACAAATCGATGAAGGTCGCTCCCTTGCGGGGGTGAACGAATGACAGAAAAACTGTATCTTCACAGCATTGAATCTGGATATTTTCAAAATTTCAACGCTACAGTCACTGGTGTTGAAGATGCACAAGTGATTCTTGATCAGACTCTTTTTTATCCGCTTGGAGGTGGTCAAAACTGGGATATTGGTACACTCACAGGACCGAATGGTAATCTCGAAGTCTCTGAAGTGCGTGGTCGGGATGACGTGTTCCACACTGTAGGGGAAGGCCACCAATTAGAAATTGGTGACGAAGTTACAGGAACAATCGACTGGGAACGCCGCCATGCTCACATGCGAATGCACACAGCACAACATCTTGTTTCTGGTTTGGTCTATGAGATGTTCAATGGGGCACGTACCGTTGGGAATCAAATTCACAGTGACCGTTCTCGTATTGATTTCAACCCAATCACCTTCGATGATGCTATGTTGGAGTCATTGACCATTCGTACAAATGACATCATCAAACAAAACCTTCGAGTCACAGACACCGTCATGACACGGGATGAGGTCAACGCAATCATGCCACCCGAGCGAACGAACATGGATCTGCTGCCAGCAAGTGTCAAACAACTCCGGGTTGTAAAAATCGATGATGGATTTGATCTCTGTCCTTGCGCAGGCACCCATGTACAACAACTCGGTGAAATCGGAGGCGTTCAAATTCTCGGAAAGAAATCCAAAGGAAAAGGGACGCAGCGAATTACCTACGACCTCCTCGAACCATTGATTAAAATTTCAGCGCTGTCAGAAACCTTTCCAATTTAATTCATCCATCCAAAAGATGGGTATGGGCCATGCTTATACAGACTACGAATTTTACAAAGGTCATGGACCTAAACGACTTCGACGTTGGAGACAGTCTAAGTGGGCGCATTACGGGGACACTGTTCGGCTTCTTTTTACTCGCGTTTGGGATGCCTTTCACTTTCGTACCAGTGCTTATTTTTGGTGATGGTTCCATCGATCTTCTCTCGTTCGGTGGCTTATTCATGGTGCTGTTCACACTGCCTTTCGTTGTTGCTGGTTTATTCGTTCAATTCATCGGATTTTCGCTGATTCGGCTGGGCATTCGCCCTAGCGACAAGAAAACGATTGGCAGGTTAAACAAGGCCTTAGGCAATCAGTCACTCGACGTTCACCAAGAGGCTTCGCGAACAGGCACACCTGACGTAGCTGTCGAAGAAGAAGGTCCTTCTGACCAAGGTGAAAATTTCTGGGACACCGTCGAGTCCTGAGCAAAAAGAGATGAGGTTTGCAGAAGTCATCAAATACCTTATTCCTTTAGAGATAACATTTGTTCAAGACCCTTTTCGATTCATAATTAAACCGAAATCATAAATCAAGGTCATCATCGAGTAATTCTTTCACGTCTAAAAGCGTCGATTTCCACGCTTTTCTGTTCTTTTGTCGTTCTTCAAACACCCGCTCCTCAATTCCATCAACCAATTCTTTTGGTGCCGTTTGAGCTTCAGTAGCCGCTTCAAGACGATCTGTTAATTCCGTATCTTCACCAATACGGTCGCTTCGGTCGACCTGGGCGATGTCATGACTTGGGACTGTTCTAGAACCGTATTGCTTGAGTTGGGTTTGATCAACATACATGGCTTGATTGATTCGTTCAATTTCTTGTTCAGCCAACTGAACCTCGAGGCTGGCTTTCTTTGCACGCTGCCGCTCGAAAACTTCCACAATATCCTCATTGCTTGGCATTGGTTTTTGTTCCGTCATGGCTGATGCCAAGCGCTGCTGATGCGTTAATGCTGGACCATGAATTTCATCATGATCATGACGATGTGGAGCAGCTGCCATCATGAGGATCTCTTTGGCAAATTGGTGAAGAGAACTGTCTGCAGGTGCCTTTGCCAAAACATCGCGAACCTCTCTGTGGTGGGAAATGCAAGATTTACATCGAATCGCGCTGTCCTCATCCGGCGCATCACACAATAAGCAACAGGCTTGGAAACCCATTTCTTTCATGGCACGACGAGGCATTGACATATCTGCTCAAACCTCTCTCAATGGTTAACCGCATCAACCTTGGGACGCGAGGCTTCAAATTGTATCGAGCAGAACAAAGCCCATGGGGAGGCGTGACCCGAGGGCGGACATCATCGACGATGATCCTTTCAAGCAGAAACCACGCATCGCTCGCGTTCATTCTCGCCGGGGCGATGATGGAACAATACACTTCGAAATGAATGGCTCAAGTACGGGTTCAATCAACCCACTTCTGGCACAATTCATGGGCCTCCAACCCAACAAACCTGCAAACCTTCACACGGGCGGAATTTGGCATTTTAGTGATGAGGAAAAGAAACATCTACGTCTCGCAACAGCTGCTTTCACCCTCGCTCTTGGCTTCATGTGGGTTGGCGGGATCCGCACCCTCCTTGCAACATCGCTGTCTCAATGGATGATTCAATTGTTGTTGGCAATGCCTGTGATGCTTTTGGCTGTTGGACCTGCGTTTCTATTTCACGAGATAGGACACAAAATCATTGCAAAGAAGAACGGTTGTTGGGCTGAATTTAGAGCAGATCCAAGTGGTTTACGGTTTGGAATATTTCTTGCGTTTTTCCTCGGCTTTTTGTTTATGGCACCGGGGGCTGTCATGGTTGCTGGCGTGGTGACTCGACGTCAAAACGGCCACATCGCCGTTGCTGGACCACTGGTCAATCTTGGGCTCTTCCTCATTGGCATCCCAATCTGGGGCCTTCTTCTTGGTCTGAGTGGCGCTTTTGACACCTCACTTACAACAAGCACAGGCGAATACTTGGTCGGAGGGTCGCTTGTGTGGCAACAAATGTTAATCGATGCAGGTGTGTTTTGGCTTGGTGCCAATCTTGTTCTCGGTCTGTTTAACATGCTTCCTTTCGGCCCGCTTGATGGTGCAAAGGTCAAAGATTGGAATGAAAACGCCTTTTACGCCGTGATTTCGCTCTTCGCTCTCCTTGTTTTAACCTGGGTGTATTTTGGATACTGGAGTCCCACGGGTGTGCTTTCCTTCATTGCAAACCTCATTTAATCTGCAAAAATACAGCCGCAACGGTTTAGTTTGATATGCTGAAATTAAAGCCATGGGCACATCTCATTCTGAGCGATTGGGGTATTCACAAAGGTGGAAAATCCTGGGAATTATGAGCCTTAGTCTCATCATTGTCATGCTCAACAATGTGACACTCAATGTTGCCTTACCCGAACTCTCTTCAGACCTTGATGCTCAAAATAATGAACTGCAATGGATTGTTGATGCTTACGCACTCGTTTTTGGCGGCTCACTTCTTTTGATGGGTGCGTTAGGTGATCGCTTTGGTCGGAAAAAAGCACTGCAATCGGGCATGGTGTTGCTTGCACTTGCTGCAGGTTTAGCCTCCCAGTATGCAGATTCAACCACGGATGTCATCATTGCCCGGGCGTTTATGGGCCTGGGCGCGGCACTCATTATGCCAGCTACACTTTCAGTCGTCATCGTTGTGTTTCCACCAGAAGAACGCGGGAAAGCAGTTGGTATCTGGGCAGCCATGGCTGGCGTTGGCGCTCCAATTGGTCTGCTTGTCGGCGGCTGGGCGGTTCAATCTTTCAATTGGCAGATGGTGTTCCTGATCAACGTTCCACTCATCGCAATCGCTCTTCTTTTGGGTAGTTTGTTTGTGCCGGAATCAAGAGATGAGCATCAAACACCTCTCGATTTCATCGGAGCCTTTCTCTCAATCGCCGCTTTGGGCGGCCTTCTCTATTCCATTATCGAGGCACCAGTCCATGGCTGGACGAGCACAGAAACCCTTGCTACCTTTGCGATCTCAATCCTCCTTCTGGTCATGTTCATTCGTTGGGAGGCGCGCTCAGAACATCCACTGTTACCGATGAAATTTTTCTCGAACAAAGGCTTCACAGTTGGACTGATCACAATCAGCCTCACGTTTTTTGTGATGTTTGCATTCATGTTTACACAAATGCTCCATTTCCAAATGGTTCGAGGCCACGAACCGTTGTCAGCAGCACTTCGCTTCCTCCCTCTCCCTCTTGGTTTAATGCCGGCAGCAGCGAACAGCGATCGCTTCGTTCAACGATTTGGGCGCAACAGAGTGGTTGGCATTGGCCTCACCTTAGTCGGGATCGCGATGGTTATTTTCACAACCGTTGAAATTGATACACCATACCTCCGGCTTGCCTTGATGTTCTTCCTCCTTGGATTTGGTTTGGGGCTCACAATGGCTCCATCGACCGACATGGTCATGCAAGCCATCCCTTCGGACAAAGCAGGCGTCGGCAGTGCGACAAATGACGCCAGCAGAGAAGTCGGTGGGGCGCTTGGTATCGCCATCGGCGGAAGTGTACTGAACGAATTCTATCAACGCTCATTCATCTTACCAGAAGGCCTTGACCTCGCTGTTCTTCCAGTTGATCCAAGCACATCATTCCCAGCAGCAATTCAACTTGGACGAGGCATGGGTGGACCAATTGGTGATCAACTTGTTCTTATTGCTCAAACTGCCTTTGTCGATGGCATGGTTGCCTCGGCTGCAGTGTTTGCAGTGATTGCATTCACAACGGCAATTGTTGCTTTCAAATTCATACCAACCACGCCGAATAATGGACGCGAAGAGGAATGAAATCCTTGTTCACAAGTAGGCGTTGAGTACAGGCTTCTCGTCGAGGTGGAAGAAGGAATATGCAGCCCACCATGTAATGATGTCAAGGCTATCAATAAGGTTTGAAACACCAGAATGCTCCTCTCCGTACCCCTTTCCAGTCGTGTCCATCCAGATTTCCATTTCTTCACGGGTATCACAGGTCTGGTGGTAACACCAGTACCCATCAACCAGGCCGCCAAAGCCAATGGTGACTGTGTCGAGGTTGGTCTGGAAACTTGCGTGGTCAGATCGAGCTGTTACATCTTCATAGATGACAATCTCAGGCCGACCTCTATCGAGCCAATCATCCACTTTCCACGTATCCTCAGCAAACCCTTCACCAACCAAAATACTCTGTTGCTGTTCGACACCAATTGCATCCGCGCCGATCCAGAGGGTGAGTCCGACCATAGCCGGTTGGTTGATTACATCGTGGTCGAGCGAGGGTCCCAAGTACACTCGCATTGGCCAAACTTCCTCATCCTTCGGATAGCCATCCGGGTCAACAGTTGTTGCAGGATCACCGTGTGGTGCACCACCGCCACCGGGCCAGTTTACGCCAGCCATGTCGAGGTTGATGTAATTGGTCACCATCACATCGGGGTTGTCTTCCTTAACGTAATAATCAGTCCAGTAATCACTGCCACGCTTTCCACCTTCCTCGCCTGACCAGAAGCAGAAAACCATCGTTCGGCGAGTGTCGAATTCAGACATGGCTTGGGCGACTGTAAGCACCATGCTTGTACCAGCCGAGTTGTCGTAGGCGCCGACACCGGTGCCGTACGTCCTGACGCCTGTGACGTGAGGATCAGCGAGCAAGAGGTTTGCAGGGGGGGCGACATCAAAGTGAGCACCAAACACCATCCATTCGTTTGGAACTTCATTCCCATACCTGAATCCACAGATATTGTATGATTCTGGGTTTTGGTTTCCGAACACATCGGTGAACTCGTAGCGCTGCGTGACAACAGTCAAACCGTACGATTCAAGTTCATCGATAAGATAGACAGCAGCGTCTTCATAGGCGGCGTTTGCTTGACCAGCCCAGCGATTGAGGTACCCAACGGCACCGTCTGCAAGATCGAGAGGGTCGGGCGTCTCGTCAGTAAGATGGTGGAGGTAATTGTACGTAGTGCGTCCATTCACGAGTCCTGTTGAATGGCGTCCTCCTTCATCGCTGGAATAAGCAGGCGCGGTCCCGCGAACGAAGGAAAGCGGATAAGCTGCCACAGAACCACCTGTTTCCATGCTTGCATTCAGGGATTGATTTTCACCAGGGATTCGTTCAATCGCACCTCCGTCTGCTGTTTTATGACCATCTTCAGCATACCAAGTGGCCCATGATTCATTTGCATCTCGAATGGGCCAATTGTCACGGCCATAGGAGCCGAGGAGAATGACACCCGTGTCAGCGCGCGGTGGTGCGAGCATCGACAGTTGCACTTGTTCACCGGCTCGCAAGTCAACAACAGTTGAATTAACAACATACCCAGTCATATCATCCTTAATCAGGTACGGGACAAACGCTGACAAATCTTGTTCAGCTGTGATTGTGACGCCTTGGAACACGCCCGCAGTCATCACTTGCGGAGTAATTGCAGCGTCGTCGATTGTGACGTCCCCACCACTTTCATTTTCTCCAAAACATCCAGACAATGGTGCCATGACCATGATCAACATCAGTGCCATTGCGTGGAGCCCCCGCATACCCGCCATGTCCCAGCCTTACGCCACGACTTTCTCAATCCTACGCCAGAAACCCCTCTTAAGATGATTCAATAAAAATTACATATTCCATATAAATTCATCAATTACAAAGAGGTAATAAACCGAAAAACAAACAATATTTACCATATAAAGGTAATATTTGAACGAAAACCATGCAATATAGACAAGAGTTTGATAAGGGTGCAGGAACAAGATTAACATGATACAATGAGACAAGGAACCAACACTTTCGAAGTGCTTATCACACTGAAATCAAAACCGAGCCGAACATCTTACTTGTGGGCCAACGCTGTTATTGTTGACGACACAGATCCACGGTGCCCGTTGATCGAAGGGTGATTACTCCTCTTCTTGGAGCACCTTTTCTGCTTCTTTTGATTCATTGATAATGCTAACAGAGAGGCCGATGATACCTATGATTGCACCGATCATGACTGCAATGACCACTGCACTGTTCTCCTTATCATCCGATTGCACCTTCACTTCTTCTTCACATCCGATTCCAAAGCAATCACCCATGCCAGGCACACCGGGTTCTTCGTGAACGTCTTTCTGTAGGGTGATTGTCAAAATTTCACTGGAGACGACAGTTCCGTTGACGGCCCGTTCATACCGATATGCGTAGTCCCCGGTCGTGGCGTTGAGGTCAAATGCATACATGTGTGATACAGCACAGTTCTCATCAGCGAGGGTGCCATTTTCAGTCAGTGGACAAGTTTCAACGAGCCACTTTGAGACATTATCATGAGATTCATTGAAAACCCCGTCTAAATCGGTGTCAATCGTGATTCGAATGCTTGCGTTTTCAGTCGTGTCTTTCATCCGAAACACAACAGCGTTTCCTTGAACGAAACCACTGTCTGTTATGTTTGCAGGCATTGGGCCATCAGCAACCACAATGACGTTGTATGTTTCCTGTTCATGGGCCGAAACACCACTAAGCATGGCCGTGGCAAAAAGTGCAACAACCAGCACCCCATATGCTCTGCGACCCCGCCCCGACATGTTTTGCCCTTCACAGCATAACATAAAGACAAAACGGATGACCGGCTCGGCATCATCATGGGCGCGAAGCAGACAGGCTTGGGAATCTTCATTGTGGTCCTTCTTTGTTCAGCGACTCTGCTTGTGATTGGGCCGGCTGAAGAGGAGTCAACGAAGAACACAATTGCGTTCAATCAAGAAGACCCTCTTTACCAATACGAAGGCCATGATCACTCAAACGCCTCTCAACACATTGCAGGCACAGACAACATCGAGTTGATGGATTTTAACCCCTTGACAACACCCGGAAATGCTGAGATTCAAGTGGCAACCACCCCAGATGGTGAACGTACCTATGCATACCTTGCAGGGTGGAACGACATGCACATTGTGGATGTAACAGATCCCAACAACACTTCAGTTGTCGGTGTGTACAACGACCCGAACACCCAAGTTCTGGATGTCAAGTACCTCGAATACAACGGCCGGGAATACATCATCCAGCAAAATCAACTGGTCGACCCTGGGAATGCAGATCCGAACGTTGGAGAATGGAGCGACCCAATCCAAGTCAGCGCCACACTCATCGATGTCACAGAGAAATCGAACCCCGTCTTTGTTGACAATTGGTACGACGTCGACCACCCAACCGGACCTCACAACCTCTACACACACATGATCGATGGAGAATGGTATTTGTTCATCGCAAATCCAGACTACGAGCAATGCGACGATGCCATCGGCGAAGCGTGCGGTGGCGTCACAATCGCTCACCTCAACCTCGATGGTTCGGCAGCACGAAACCTCCCCGGCGTCCCTGCTTCAGGACTCGGCCACACCATCATCAAAGTCGGTGAATATGAAGTCTCATGGGAAACGACCCGGGGCGGCTGGATTTACATTCACGATATGACGGTTCAACTATGGCCCGGTGAAGATCCAAACGACCCACGGTATGGTCACACCTTCATTTACGGCAGTTATTGGGAAGCAGGATTGAGGATCGGTGATGTCACAGATGTCCCACATCCAGTGAACTCACCAGAGGAATACACCCTCCACGCTACGTTGTGCCAAACTGGACAGGGCAATCCAATCCAATGCCGCTGGCGAGCTGAAGAAGTCGGTTTGTGGATGGATTTCCTTGACTTGGATGATGACGGCCAACCCGACAGCGGAACAACAGGCAATGAAAACGGTGGAAGGGTGTCTTACATCCACTATGCAGAACCCTTCCCAAACATGGTTGACCTTTCACACGTTGGATACTCAGATGAACCAGTTCACCTTGTCACAGCAGCCGTGGAAGTTCTTTCGACCAACGTTGGAACTGGAATCATTTACTTGATTGACACAACTGACTACACAATGGAAGATGGACAATTCAAATTCAAGCCTAAACTCATTCGAGATTGGGAAATCCCCTATGCAGAAGACCATTGTTATGGCGAAGATTGTGAAGCCTTCCCAGTGGCCGATGAATGGCTGTTGTTTTCTCCTCACAACCTCGATAGTGCATATTTCGAAACCGACGAAACAACCGATCAGAGCCGCGGTGGTGGCTGGGATGGACGCCTCTACATTTCACATTACCACGCAGGATTGTGGGTGATTGATGTTGAAACACTCGTTGACCCAACCAACCCTGATGATCGTACGGCCACGAACTTTGAAGCAACGGTTGGATGGTACCTTCCTCATGGAGAGGATGGAACTGAAATCCAATCGAGTTTCTATTCGTTTAGTTGGTCTCCATTCTTGTGGGCGGTTGAACACCATAACGGCCTAACCTACGCCTCTTGCATTTCGACCGGCCTCTACATTGTCCAACTTGAGGCTGACCTTCCTTACCTTGGTACAGTTGTTTGAGGTGACTTCATGAAAAAGACAGTTATTGCCATCTTCTTGACTTCTTCATTGCTTCTTTCTGGGTGCTTTGCGCCCGAGTCGTTTTCAGACGATCCCGACTATCACGGCGAAGACATTGAGCCAGTTGTAAAGGTCGATAACTTCACACTGTACAATGCGACAGGCGAGGCATGGAATTTTGCGGAGATGACCGAAGGAAAGGTTGTCGTCATCGCTTTCCTCTTTACCAACTGCATTGATATCTGTCCAATCGTAACTGAGAATCTTCGCTGGACCTCAAGCCAATTGACGCCCGAAGAACACAATTCAACAGAATTCATCACACTCACTGTGGATCCGTGGCGAGACGATCCAGCAACCATGCTTTCATGGAAGGAATCGCGCGGCACAGACTGGAGCCATCTCTCGATTAACGACGTAGATAACGACTCCCAACTCAAGGCTATAACCGATGTTTGGGTAAATTTCGGCGTTGGTCTTTGGATTGAAGAAGCACCCTCTGACATCCAAAACAATGATTCGAACAACGAGTCAAACAACGGTACGAGCAACGACTCAAACAATCAATCAAGCAATGAGACCGCTGAGAACTCAGAACCAGCCACCAGCGCAAGGCATCACCCTGACGCGTACAGTGTGAACCACAGTACAGGCACCGTCCTCGTCGACCACAGAGGCCTTCAGCAGGTATGGTGGGGTGACAACGATTGGTTCCCTGAACTCGTGCTCGAAGACATCCGTATGCTGATTGCAGAAAGCAACGAAGCGTAGATTTCACAACTCGTTAGGAACTGGGCTTTGATCCATGTGCAAGAACGCAAAGACAGCCCACCACGTGACAATGTCCCATGAATGGGCCAGGTTGTTGATTCCGGTTGATTCATCAGTGTCCATGTAATCGATCATCGTCTCCATTGTATCGCATTCCCTGTGATAACATGGATATCCATCGACAACACCGTTCCATCCGAGGGTTGCTACACCGATGTTTTGGAAGGATTGGTGGTCGCTTCGAGCGGTAGGCGATTCATAGATTGCTACAGTGTCTGTGTATTTGTTCCCCCACAGTGGGCTTTCGCCACCGGCCAACCATTCCTCTCTTCCGCGCTCCATTTGAGAAGCGAGGTCGAGAGCGTCGGCACCGATCCATTCTGCCAAATGGAACATGCCAGTTTGGTCAACAGCTTCCTCAGTACCATCGGGGCCGAGGTAGACAGAGAGTGCATAATCGCCAGGATAGTTGACACCAGCCATGTCGAGGTTGAGGTAATTGCTCACAGTCACTCCGTCAGGCAAGTCATTCGCGAAGGAACGAGAGCCCCACAAACCTTCTTCTTCGGAAGACCAGAGACAAAACACCATGGTTCGACGAGCGTCAAATTCAGCCAACACACTCGCAGTGGTCAACACCATACTCGATCCAGCAGCGTTGTCGTAAGCCCCGTGCCTTGTGCCGTAGCCGGGAAGGACACCCGGGGTGTAAGCGACAGGAGGAGCAATATCGAAATGGGCACCAAATATCAACCATTCATCAGGATACACAGACCCGGTCTTGTAGCCACAGATGTTCACTGCCCAAGCAGTGTTTGATTGGAACCGATGCACTTCAACGGAATCTAATCCATACCCCTGCATCACGCCTTCAAAATACGTTATTGCGTGCTCATACGAAGGGTTTGCATTCCCAATCCATCGATCGAGGTAACCCACGGCACCATCTGGGCCACAGGTGGCACAAGGGGTGTCGTCAGTGATGAAATCAACCCACTCGTACACATCTCGTCCGTTCACCCAGCCGCCACTCGCACCGACGCCATCAGCGTCTGTCAAATCTGCGCGCTGCTCTCGAACAGTTTCCATTTTCTTCACAGTTACATCCCCACCGTTCACGTCATTTGGGACAAGCCAGGACCACAGCCCACCAACGTCTTCATTTGGTGAAGTCGCGACAGCTGAACCACTTGTTCGGTCGGCGTCCCAATCCATCCAAGACTCACCTGCGGCACGGATTGGCCACTCCATTCTCCCGTAGTCTCCAATGAGAAGCACAACTTCGGTATTCCGTGGTGGGAAAAGGACACTGACACTCACCGATTCGCCTTTCATAAGGTCAAACACAGTTCCGTTTTGCGCCCGCATTGAGCCGGGGTCTTGGATAAAGTAAGGGATGAACACACTCATGTCCTTGGAAGCAGAAAGCATGATCGTCGTCCACTCCCCTCCCGGAATCACTTCTGGGCTCACGGTAAGAGCATCTTCGTTCGGTAACCCTTCGCTGTTGTTTTCACCCATGCACCCAGCAAATGGGGCCGTGAACATCAACAAAACAAGCAAACCAGCACGAGCATGGCAAGGACTCATGATGGGCCGTGACCCCTTTCGTTGTTGAACCCAACGGCCATACACATCATCTATCTTCAAAGGCAGATAAAAAACAAGACTTCCGGACCCCGGAAATCGAATTCCTAGAAAGGGCGAACGGTTAAGGGGGGGCAGTTGTCCGGTTTAGACATGGCAACGGTTCGTTTGGACCAGAAGGGCCGGGCTCTCACCCGGGCAATCCCCTCCTCCTTTGACCAAGCTATTGCCAAGTTCTTTGGCACTGGGCCAACAGATTTAGATCTGGCCAAGGTGCAACATTTGGCATACCGCGAAGCCCTCCTCAACGCAGGTGTTGAAGTCACAGTCCTACCATCTGATGATCAATTACCCGATTCAATATTCGTTGAAGACCAAGCCGTTGTGATCGACGGACACGTTCTTCTTCCAGTGCCAGGCCACCCCTCTAGGGTTCCAGAACAACCTCCAATTGCAGAGTTTGTGACCCGGCAACTCTCTGGAACCCAAGTCTGCCGCATGCACGGTGAGGCGCGAATGGATGGAGGCGACATCATCCGCCTTGGCGATTTATTCTTTGTTGGCCGGTCGTCAAGGACAAACGATGCTGGAATCGAAGAACTACGGGACCTCTTAACCCATCTTGGGCATGATCTTCGAGTTGTCGAAATACCAGGTCACGCTCTCCACCTCACAAGCATCAGCTCCACACCGACCGATTCAATCATCCTCGTTCCTGAAGGATATCTTCCAGAGGATGCTTTTGGTGAACTACCCGAAGGTTGTGAAATCAAGTGGATGCCAAATGAAGAAGCCTACGGGTGCAACACAATCGGCTTGCCGAACGGGCAAGTCCTCGTCGCAGACGGCTATCCAGCGGTTCTTGAGGCAATCAAGTCATTGGGGCTCGAACCCGTTGTCCTCGACATGAGTCAAATCCGTGAAGCAGATGGCTCGTTGACATGCTGCTCGTTGTTTTACTGAGTGGATTCAACCGAATCTTCCGCTGTCAGTGTAGACAGTTCTGTGCCAATGCGCAAGTTGCTTTGCAGCGTCATCCTCGTCTTCAATCATGTGAGTGTTCTCATGAAAAGCGCCAGATGCGCTTGCATCAGCGAGAACAATTCCGTTTTCTGATGCTACGAGTTCGATTGTTTTGGTGTGATCGAGGTACACGCCGATTTCAAAGACAACGAAGGGAGGGCGGCCGCCAACAAGACCTTGAAACATCGATGAACAGAGGAAACTCGCCAAATCTTCAGTCGTGTGAAAGGAACACAACATCGACAATGTGTCGAGTAAGGCTTGTTCTCCCGGCTCAAGTGGGGGTTTTGCTTCATCAACCATCCGCGATTTCACAACAGTCAACAACGGCTTCTCATCTTCCATATGATTCCCTCCTTCGTCTTTCTCTTCAACGCCAGACCTTCACCAAGGCAACAGTTCCCCATCGAATTGAATGAATTGCCCACTTGTTTCCAGCGTTAGAGCGTCAACAACGTTGCGCATTCCTTTAACACTGTCAGGAATTTCAACAGGAGCCCTGTCGCCTCCCATGCTTGTTTTGACCCAACCCGGGTGCAAGATGACAAAACTAATTTGATCTTCAATCGCTTCTTTTTTCATGGATACTGTGAACATGTTGAGCGCTGTTTTACTGGCCCTGTAAGCATACGAACGGCCCATATGACAATCATCAATTGAAGCCATCAAACTGCTCACCATGGCCACCTTTGTCAGACTGTTATGGTTCATTTTTCCATAGAGAGCTTGGACAACTCGAACCGGTCCAAGTGCGTTGATGTCGATGACTTCGAGCGCCCACACATCATCGATTTCCGATATGTTTCGCCATCGACCGTCAGCCACACCTGCGTTATTGACGAGTAAGTCTATTTTTGCGGGCGCAGCATCTGCAAACGCTTGAACAGACGCACGGTCTTGCACGTCCAATTGGTGCGTGGACAGTGCGTCGCAGGCCAACGAATCAAGGCGCCCCATGTCGCTTCGATACCCAGCATATACAGTCCAACCTTGCTCGATTAACTGCGACACCCATTCTGCACCAAGTCCTCTGTTTGCTCCAGTAATAACGGCCGTTCCCATGCTGATGCGTGCTTGTGACCGCTTCTTGAACCTTTCAAACAAGATGCTGAATCAACGGCCCACAGAAAGTTAATATCAATACGAACGAATCATTCTCTAGAGGGTTGATGCATGGAACCCCCCTCCGCCCCCACTCCACCAATAATAGACCTAAACCCGTCCCCGTGGTGGTCATGGGGCGTTGCGATTTTTTTGGGCGTCATGGTGGCGTTTTCCGCCTTGGGAGCACTCACCATCGCCCTTATTCCATACGATTACATAGCCACTGAGTACACGTGGGCTGAAGACCCCGGCGAATACCCCGAGAATGGAAGCCAAGAAGAGCAAGATGGTTGGAATGAATCAAAGGAATCGTGGGACTTACAGCAACTAACTCAAAACCTTCTCTTTGAAATGGAAGACGAGGTGCCAATGCAACTCACGCTGTTTGGAGGTGTCACACTCGTTGGTATTGCTGCCATGATTTTACTCGCCCGGCAAAATCCAAATGGATTCAATCTCGCCTATGTTTGGCTTTTTCTCTCAACCAGTTCCAACATTTACTCCACCATACGATACAATTCTCTCATGAGTGATTTGGATCAGTTTTTCCCCGAGGAAGCGATGTCGGGAACCTATCAAGTCGCAGCGAGTATCGGCGGGACGTTGGCGTGTAATCTCACTGTTCTCGCAGTGTTGATCACATGTGCAGTCAACAGTCAACCGAAGCAACTTGAGGAAAGCGGCTTTCATCTCCATCACCACTCTCCTCCTTCCCAGTTTCAACCGCCGCCTAAAGGTTGAATTACTAACTCGGCCAAGCGTTGTCTATGCAACCACAAGTCAATATCCCGTTCTCCAACACCGAAACAATTCCAGGCATGACCATCACTCAGATGATGGGCGTCGTTACTGGGTCAACGGTTCGAGCGAAGAATGTCTTCAAAGACATCGGCGCAGGACTGAAAAATATGGTCGGTGGGGAGTTGAAGGCATACACTGAACTGCTTCAAGAATCGCGAAACGAAGCACTCTACAGGATGCTGGTCGATGCGCAAGCCCGTGGAGCAAACGCAGTTGTTAACGTTCGATTTGCAACATCATCCGTTGCAGGTGGGGCAGCTGAATTACTCGCATATGGAACGGCTGTCGTCGTCCAATGAGGTGATTCGCTTGGTTGTCTTGTATGTTGTTCTCTCCCTTCTGGTCCCGCTCCTTCCTTGGCTGGTAAGTGGGATTGGTACGGCAGTGTATCAGCCTAAGAAGAAACAGGAGTTACTTCAGCGCGAACAAGCCTTTGCAAAAACGAGTGATGTACTGAGCACCCTTAGCAAACCACTTTCTGGAAAGGAAGTGAAAGAGTATCAGGTGCTAATGACCAATGTCGTCATGTCGCCGAGTTGGATTCAAATTCTCGTTGGCGGTATTTTGTCACTCTTCGGCGGTGAGATCAACGTGTTCACCAAAGTCGTTGATTGGTCGAGGCGAGAGGCCCAACAACGCTTGCGCGAGCAGGCTGCTGCGGGTGGGTATGATGAAGTGATCAATGTCAGAATGGAAACCACAACCCTCAGTAAAATCAGGGGCGCCAAAGACAAGACCACTGGGATTGAAGTCCTTGCTTACGGCACCGGAATAAAATACTGAACAAACCGGTAATTTTTATACCCAAATCAGGGGTGTAGTTCTTGAAGGGTTGGCCTGTGCATGTATCTGATACTATGGCTGATGGTACAGAAAGCACCTCTATTCTACGAAAGTGGGTGATGCGTCAATATTGGAGAATGCAAATGAGCCAAGCAGTTGTCAGCCTCTTGCTCTGGGGCACAACCATCACCTTGCTCGTTTGGCCCTATGTATCGTGGCGATTTTCCTCCCAATGTGATGCAGGTTTTTGTTTCTCAGATTCGATTGGAAGCATCCCTTCGACCTACTTTGGCTTGGCCGTCATTTTCATGTCAGTCATGTTTGCTGTTTTACTGGTTGGTTACCTGTATGACCAAGTTTTCTCTCTTTGGACAGAATGGCGCAGCGTCGATATGGAACGCAACCCGTATGTCACCTATGCCTTGTCTCCGAACTGGGCCATGATGATTGCATTACAAGCAGAAACGCTGAAGCGGACCTCGCCAGATGATGAAGCAATGGTTTCTCAAGCAGAATGGTACCTCAAGTGGTGTGAAATATACACGGAAGGTGAAATGTTTGCTCGTGCAGTTCAACGATGGGATGCCGATCTCGGCGAAACACCGACGTTCTGGTTCACGAGTGACGAGGCTATGCAGCGTGCTCGAAACTCCGTCTTTGAAGACGAAGCGTGATTATTTCGAACCTGGTGAAAAGAAGCTAAACCAGCGCTTCAACATCTCGCCGAGGGACTCTTTTCGAAAGTATTCGCCGGTTTCTGGATCATACCAGGTCCCATCGCCTTGTGGAATAGGGCCTCGCCCATGTGGGCTGTTGACAGGAATGTACGCTCCGTGATTCCTGTGGTGGCGGGGCGAGTGAAACCGATTGAACGCGCTTGATCGTCCCATGCGTGGCCGGAACTGACGGCGGTGAGGTGAAGAAGGGCCGGAAGAATGGCCCCCATTTCTACGCCCACGGGGTTTGTACGTTCGCCGTCCTCTCGAGGAACCCATGACATCGCCTTGCTCTTCGTGGTTTTAATTGTCATCCCCGGCGAGTGAAAACAGTGGCGTTTTCCACAGATTATGGCGCACAGGGGGACCAAAAGGCTTGCAGTGTATCGTTAGAGTGCAGAGGGCAGGATTCGAACCTGCGAACTCATAGAGACTGGGACCTCATCCCAGCGCCGTTGACCAAGCTTGGCAACCCCTGCGTCGACCCCCCCTCATGCCGCGTGTATATCAATGACGCGACACCCTCCTACGGCGAGTCAAACCGTTTCAATCTTCAATGAAATACGCAATTTCATCCAACGGCTTTCGATGGATGTTCGGCACGGTTGCATCAACTGCCGGATACCCCACGGGCATCACCAACATCGCCTCTTCGTGTGCCGGGCGGTCAAGCAATGTTCCAAGGAATTTCATTGGCGAAGGTGTGTGGGTAAGGGTTGTCAAGCCCATGCGGTGGACAGCGTTGATGAACAGGCCAGCCGCAATTCCACACGATTCGGTTGAGTAGTATGTTGGCCCCCATTCACCATTGCTTCTCAAGCGTTTTTTCTGCCTGAATAAAACGACGATCCACGGCGCATCAGTCAGATGCTGCTTCACCGCATCTGTTCCAAGCGGCGCTAACACTTCTGCCCATGCTTCCGGCATTCTTTGCTCGTATGTTCTGCGTTCTTCTTCCTCCGCAGCTCGCCTTATTTTCTGTTTCAATTCAGTGTTCGAAACAGCGACCCACGTCCATGGTTGCAAATGCGCCCCGTTCGGAGCGGTGCCACCTGAAAGGATTGCCAGTTCAATCAATGACCGATGGACCATTTTCGATGAAAAATGACGCGTTGTACGGCGTTTTCTATTTTCTTCATAGGCTTCATTTGCTTTTGCAATCATCTGTTCTTCCGGGACTTCGTTCCACTCAAGTGGAATAAAATCGTCTTCATCCATGCACGTGCGACAACGACGGTGGCTTTCAGTGCTTTTCGTTGCCATCAAGCTTCAGGCATCCGGCCGCGCATCCTGAGCCAGGATTCACTGCCAAACATAAGCGCGTACATGGCAGCGAGCCACAGCGTGGGTCGACCCCAAGCTTCGATTGCCATGACCTCGGGCCCAATACCTTGCCCGAAGGCAAGCAATGCAGTGAGCCATACGAGGGTGAGTCCGTGCAGCGCCCACCGAACCGACGCCATAATCTGCGTTGAATTAGCTTTCATTTCCGTCATTTCAACCTCGGTCAATACGGCGGTGACTCCTTTCAATTTATCCAGTGCAGTACCGCCATTCCATCGAATTTGCCCCAATTTAAACCGGCTGAATATTTCGATTCCTGTGAACATGGTAACCCAGACCACAACCACTTCGAGGAAGGGTTCAGCACCGAGTAAATTCAGGTCACCTCGCGTGGACCAAAGCAACAATCCCCACAACCATGAGACGAGGAGCAGTTGGAACGTGCGGGCAAACTTGGTAATGCGATGCAGCAATTCAGCATCATGGGAAAGCAACATTTCGAGCGCAATGACAAGGCAGGTTGTCGCTGACAGGCCAACACTGACAAGCAACCACCACCAATCTAAATCCCCATCTCGCCATGCAAACATCAACGCAATCATCGTCCACGCTAAGGCCAACACTGAAGCAACGTTTGCTGTTGCTTGCATGGTGTAGAGCGGATCACGACCATCTTTGAGGACAGCAAAACCGCCCATGAGCCGAGTTTCAAAAGCAGAATCATCAACGATGCCATGCGCAGCAGCAGTCATGCCGCCGACAGCCTTGATGCGTGCCTTGTCAATGATTGATTCCGCTTCACCCATCGACCATTCATCGTCAAGGCCACCACGGTTCCATGCTGAGCCACGGCTTGCAGAATGTGCAGCGCCAGCCCCTCTGTGTTTGGTGTTTCCAGACGACCGTGTTTTGGCCCATGCTCTGATTTCATCGGAAATGATGTCTTCGACTTGATCTTCATTCAATGGAGCACCGTGGTCAGTGTACAGCCATCGGCACTGAATCGGTACGGGGGCAGGATCGACATCCGGCGCAACCATCTGGAATTGACCCGGCCCGAGGGTTGGCAATTGAGCGACCAAATCTTGGTCGCCCCCGCTTTCTTTCAACAAATGGCGCACCTTTTCGACATCTTGTGGTTGAGTGAAGCGACCGATGAATGTCGTGTTCGCCTGCGCCAAGATTTTGTAATCAACGTCGCTGACATTCTGCGTAGCAAGAACACACGCAACACCGTATTTTCGGGCTTGTTTGAAAATGAGTTTGATGAGGTCCTTTGCAGGAGGGTTCCGTGGGTGCGGCGGCAAATATGGCGCTACTTCATCCATGAAGAACAGCAACTTCAATTCCCCCTCAGCGGGTTGCTGCGTTAACATCCAATCATAGAGTTCACGTGAGAGTTCTTGGACGAAATACTGTTTCTGTGCTTCGTCTTGAATCGTGTTGAGGTAGACAATGTTGAGTGGTATTTTTCCTGGAACAGCAGGTTCGACAAAGGAATCGATGTCGATTGGCACACCATTGGAAAAGAGCAACTGGTTGACACCAGAGGAATAGGCTGACAACCGCCTTGCCAAATCGTTTCGAGTGGTTTTTGGTAAACGCTCTTCGAAATCAGTGAGGCGATGATCGATCATCACTTCTTCCCATGTAGGCACGACTGGTTTCTCTTCACCTTCTTCGACCTCGTAAAAACACTCAGGGTAGAGGTGGCGCGTGAATTCTTGATTTGGCTCGCGTACAACTTTTGCGAGGGCTTGAAAATCCCCGACATTGAGTCCATGTTTTGTCCCCTCAACAAGAATTTCATAGAGGAATGGCTTGACAATTTTTCCTTGTGCCTTTTCCACATCATACCCTGCAAGACTCGTGAACCCTGCCGCCACCATGTCCCATGCAGTGATTGCTTCTTCAGCATCTAAATCCGGCGGAGGCGCTCGAAACGGATCGATGCAGAGCGGCAACCCTTTGGAACGCAATGGGGTCCAAATTCGGACCTCGCACATTTCCATCAGCTTCTTTGCTCTGCTAACATCGCCACCTTCCTTTTCCAATTCAGCAGGCTCGATGCCAAGCGCCAGCCTTGCTAAGTCGCCTTGTGGATCGATAATGAGCGAGGGGATTTTTGCTAAAGCAGCCTCTTCAATGAGGGCTTTCGCCATGACCGTTTTTCCTGAACCAGTGGACCCAAGCATCGCAGCGTGTCGAGCCAACACCATTGATTTGATGTCGATTGGTTCACCCGTATCTCGCCTTGAACCGAGAAACAATCCTTTGGGCTTGAACTTCTTTTTCTTTGGCAGGGGGGCTTCAGTTGCTTGTTCGGGTGTTGGAGGGTCCGGGGACAGAATTTCATCAACCAAGTCAGCGTAACTGGGTTCTTTCGATGAAGGGGGGGTGCCGGGGAACTCGTCCTCTTCCGACACCATAGACGGTGCAAACTGGTTGGAGGTCTTGAAGACCGCGCTGCCCACGATGGTAAATGCGCACACTCAAGGGGGTCGAACATTTCGCCAAAGCATGGAGCGCATCCCAACCGGCCGCCCATCATGGAACAACGCCATGAGGCAGGCCGCAGTCGAGACGCTTGATTCCAAACGGTGGGTTAAGGGTCCGAAGGTTGCTGCATTTGGAGCAGCCTTTGCCAACCACTCCGGGGCACTCAACGCCCACCCTTGTCAAAACGGGTCGTCCTCACTTTGGGCAGCCCTTCGCATTGCTGGCATTGGCCCGGGCGATGAGGTCATTGTCCCTTCCTACACCTTCATTTCAACAGCGACGTGCATCGAGTTGGTTGGTGCGACAACCGTGTTTGTGGACGTCGAACCTGACTATTATTGCCTCGATGTTCAGGCTGTTCGAAATGCCATCACGCCTTCGACAAAAGCCGTGATTGGCGTCCACTTATTTGGGCAGCCATACAACCCCGAACTCATCGAGGTGTGCCGTGAAAATGATCTCGTTTTGATCGAAGATGCAGCGCAGGCCCACGGTGCAGCACAAGACATGGTGGATGGAACCTCCCGTGTTGCTGGTTCAATGGGCGACATTGGCTGTTTCTCCTTTTTCCCATCGAAAAACATGGCAGTTGGTGGCGAAGGAGGGATGCTCACGACGACAAAAGCAGCGTATGCAGAGAAGATTTCAGGTATTACGAATCACGGCCGCTCACCGAATCTTGAAGCGATGGAACTTGGAAGCAACCTTCGCATGTCGGAAGTTTCTGCCGCCATCGGATTGGTTCAATTGGAACATTTGGACGGCTGGGTACAACGTAGAAACGCAATCGCAGCCCGCTACACCGTAGCATTGGCGGACCACCCCCACCTCTCTCCGCCATCCGTCAGGCCGGGAGCGTACCACGCATGGCATCAATATTGCATTCAAACGGACCACGCCTCAGCGTTTGTGGAACATATGGATCGCAACCACATCGACGCACGCCGATACTACACGACGCCAATACATTGTCAACAGGTGTTTCAGAATCACTCACAGTATCAAATCACGCTGCCCGTCACCGATCACCTTGGCCAAACCTTGGTCGCAATTCCAGTGATGCATGAGTTGCACGATGAGGAGATTGAACGGATCCTCGGAGCACTCATCACGTTCAATCCATCGTGAATTCAGATTTTCGGTGGGCAAGGCTTGCGTTCGACCAACTGTGGTCACCTGTGATTTCTTCACCGAGCCATGCCGGTAATTCAACGGATGCATCTTCGGCGGGAAGTTCGACCTCGGCTAGAACAAGAGGCGAGAGTTCACCCTCAAATTCATCCACTTCCCAAACAAAACCGTCGACACCATCCCATAGGTACCGTCGTTTTTCCACAAAGGGATGCTCTCGTTGCATCACAATTCGTTCACCAAGGTCCCGTTCGATGTTCCATTCAAGTTCAGCTGCTGTGGCGTTTGTTCGCCTTCCTTTGAGGGTAAGCGTTGTGCGTTCGTCCCGGAAACGAATGCGCACGGTCCAGTCCTTTTCCCTCAAAAAAATCACACGCATTTCTTCCTCAAGTTGAATGATTTCAACAACCTCGTTGTAGACGAGTGTGTGCCCTTGAAGGCGTAAGAGGTTCGCATCGAGGTAGTATTGGATCACTTTGGATGATGCTTCAAGCACTCTCCATGGTTTTTCGCTTCCTTGGTCGACAAAAAACCTACGTTCGATTTCGAGATGTTCTTCCATAACCTCTCCACCGGACATACTTCGCAGTGCACTCGCAGTCTTAGTGTCACCGAATTTCTCATCGGGTTTGAAGGAGATTTGTCAAATCATTGAACCAAGTTCTTGAAGAGCGTAAGGGCGATGTGAGGTCATGAATGGGCATTGGTTGGTCCGAATTCTCTTCCTTGGAGCGCTGGCTTCAATCTCCTTTGGCCTCGGGCTTTTTGATGCATCAAACCAGACCCTAGAAACCCCAGAAGGCCTTGATAACTTTTCACCCGATGATCCCCCTCTCGAGGCGAGTGATTCTGCTGAAGATGCAAAGATGGAAGATGATGCTGAAGCATTCGATGGGTCTGATGCGAAATCAGATGTCCACGGAGAAATTTTCATTGGATTAGGCAGCGGAATGTTAGCACTGCTTTTCGTTGGCACCAGCCTCTTTGAAATTGTAAAAATCGCCGTATTAATGGCACTCATCACCCCTCTTATCACACGGAAAACAAAGGAGGATGAATTGAACAGAGGACGAATCCTTGGTTTCATCGAAGGGAATGCAGGCATCCATTTTTCGGCACTTCGCGACGCCCTCCAATTGGCGAACGGTGTGACCGCCCACCACTTACAATCCTTGGAATCTTCAAACCAAATCGTTTCTTGGCGAGACGGAAAATTAAGACGCTACGCTGCCGCCAACCTTCCCGCGGATAGAAGGACATCCATCGCCCATCCAATCGTTGGAACTCGGCTGGCTATTCTTGAGACATTGTCAGATGCGGGACAAGTAGGACTTTCCAACACCCAGTTAACAGAGAAACTACGCCTATCAAGACAACTAACATCCTATCACGTGAAGTATCTAAGTCATGCTTCTCTCATCGAACCTACACAGCCAAAGAAACGATCGCCATGGAAACTCACTGTGCTAGGTCTTGACACCCTCACTCCAACCCAAGACCGCTAGGAAAGTAAAATCAATTTACCAATTTCTTCATAGCCGAGGGTTCCGTAGTATTGCTATGAAAGAACACAAGACGCTGGCGCTCGCCATGATTTCCTTGTTCCTGTTTTCAGGATGCTTGGGCGCGGTTGAACCTGGCGTTGAAGTTCCCTCAATTGAGTTGCCAGAGGATTGGTCGACAACGGTCCAACGGACGGTTTCAAACCCTCAATTGAGTCAGTTTTCCGATTGTGAAGAACTGGAACGTGCCCTCAAAATATCGATTGAGGAAGAAGCTCGAACTCAAATTCTCCAAGCCATCGAAGAACAGTATTTCTACGGCGGCATGTGGATGGAAGATGACATGGCCATGGCAGAATCTGCTGATGGCGGCACCGGGACATCGAGTCAACCTGCGCAAACGCGCCGTGTTGAAGGAAGTGATTATTCCGGAACGAATAACCAAGAACAGGGTGTCGATGAAGCTGATTTCGTCAAAACTGACGGCTACAATATCTACTTCATCAACGGACGCAATCTCGTTATCTTCGCAGTTCCTGAATTTGGTGAATTGAACCTTCTTTCAACCACGAGCATCCAAGGGAACCCGACAGCGATGATGCTCGATGGCGATCGACTTGTCGTCATCTCTTCGGTATCCACATGGACCATTGCCAGCAATGATCCATTGTCTGAGGAACTCGGATGGGATGATAGCAACGTCTGGCGGACCAACTCACTGACCAAGTTCACAGTGCTCGACATCACCAACCGCTCTTCACCAGAAACGGCAAAAGAGTTGTTCATTGAAGGAAATTACATGACGGCGCGAGAAGTCAACGCAACAGTTCGCACCGTCACCCACGCTTGGATGAATATCCCAGGGCTGCAAACGTGGTTGGACCTGCCAAACGGGTATTGGAATTTGGATTACGATGACCCACTTCGCTTGGAACTCCGTGAAAAAGTAGGCTACCAAACCATTCTTGACAATCAAGAAACGCTCGCCCGCCTCGACCTTGTCGATCTTCTTCCAAAGGTCTACGAGCGCGTTGATGGGCGCCTCACTGTTCACACAATGGACGACGATGCATGCGCAGATTTCGTTGCACCTGCCGACAGCCTCAACCGTGGGTTCAACAGTATTTTCACCTTTGATTTGAACGATGAAAACTTCGCCTTCCAAGCCGATCACATTGTCGGAAACTACCCTATGGTCTACGCTTCAGAAGATCTCCTAGTGCTGACAGAAAACGCATGGGACTGGTGGTGGTTTTGGGGTAATGACAACATGAACGATGCCACAAACATTCACACCTTCGATATTTCGAACCCCGGCGACACGGTCTACACTGGATCGGGGCGTGTGAACGGAACTATTCTCAACCAGTTCTCGATTTCTGAACACGAAGGTGTGCTTCGAGTTGCGGCAACATCAGGTCAGTGGGCCCGATGGTGGATGGAGGATCCAGAGCCAATGAGCTCAAGCGTCGTCAATTTTGTTCGCAGCGTTGACGTTGATACAGACGAACAAACGCTTGTCGAAGTAGGCCGTGTTGACAACATCGCTCCTGAGGAGCGAATTTGGAGCGCTCGCTTCGATGGTGATCGCTGCTACCTCGTGACGTTCCGGCAAATCGACCCACTGTGGGTCATCGACATGTCAGATGAAACCAATCCAACGATCCTTGGCGAACTTGAAATTCCAGGGGTTTCAACCTATATCCACCCTCTTTCGAGGGACCATTTGCTCACCATCGGCATTGGCCCTGGTGAAGACGGACTCGGCCTTGATTGGTCAAACACCCGCCTTTCGCTGTTCAACATCACCGACCCAACAACCCCTGCTGTTGACGATGTTCTCTCATTGAGCCCGGTGATTGACCCGAGTGAATCCGGCTGGTCGTGGTCGTTTTCCGAAGCATCCTATGAGCACAAAGCCTTCCAATACTGGGCGCCAAAAGGTATGCTTGCGGTTCCACTTGCGACCTACAAGTATGACAGTTGGTACAACGAAGAGGGTGGCTATTCCTACAGTTACAACTTCGTCAGCAAGTTGATGATCGTCAATGTATCAGAAGAAACAGGTACACTGTCAGTTCACGGCGAAGTCAATCATTCTTCGTTCTACAGCAGTGATAACCAGCGCTCCTACTACAACAGCTACGATGTTCGCCGCTCGATTTTCATGGGTGATTTCATTTACGCTCTCTCCGCTCAAGGCGTGACGGCTACAAATCTCACGACGATGGAAACGTCGGCTTCAATCGCCTTGACGTACGAAAATGTATGTTACGGATGTTATGATGATGTAGTTGTGTCAGATAACGGCGGCGAAGGAAGCACTTCGAGCGAATCTGGCGAGGCGGAAAGCGAACCGATGAGCAGTTGAGGTGACACCAATGGGATTCACAGTTGCTGTCGTGGGGTGCGGACGCTGGGGATCCGTCCATGTTGCAAGCCTCTTACACCTCAAACAAGATGGAATGCTCAACCGCGTGATTGCGTGTGATCTTGTTGAGGACACCGTTGAAGCAATTCAAGGCGCTGATGCCCGCTACACTTCATGGCAAAGCATGTGTGAACATGAGACTCTAGACCTCGTTATTCTCGCCACACCAAACGATACACACGCCTCGCTCGGCATGGCTTTCCTTGCCAAGGGCCTCCATGTGCTGATTGAGAAACCATTTGGGGCATCTCCGAGTGAAGCACGTGCGTTGCTCGACAAAGCAATTGAGAAACAAGCAGCGGTATTTTCAGGCCATCTTCTCCGACATCACGCAGGCTTCCAGCATGCGAAGCACCTCATCGAAGAAGGGGCAATCGGGCAATTGATCAGCGCTACATACGCACGGTGCACCGTCCGGCCAAGACCGCCATCGACGAACCTCATCGACGGACTTGCGTCTCACGGCATCGACGGACTTGCCTACTTTTTCCCCGAACGATTTGAGTTTTCAAACACCAAGGTCACACGCCAAATGGGAAATCAAGACGCAGCAACATTGGTCATTGAAGATGAAGAATGCACGGCCTCCATCATAGTTGGATGGGGTGTAGAACGGGAGCGTCGGAGCCTTTGTGTGATCGGCAGTGAAGGAAAAATTGAGTTGGATTTTGGGCAACATTCGACCCTCACGCTCAACGGCGAAGTGTGCAACCTCAACCCATCAAGGCCACCCTTGCAAATGCAGGTTCTTGCCGCCCTCCATACCCCGCACATGACCCATGACCAGCACAAATCCATTTTCGACACCGCCGTGAATGTGGAGAAAGTCAAACTCGCTATGAGTCGCCAAATATGAGCAATCACCTTGCGAGTCTTCAAGAATTAAAGCGGTCTGGATGAATTCATGGGCATCCCCTATTCCACCATTCAACGCCTGTTCATCGGCAGCCTCGTCGCCGCAGGGCTCACTTGGTTCACCCAAGAAAATTTCACTGATGCGGCGTATGTGTTGATTGCACTCTCCGCACTCATCGGGGTCGCATGGGGCCTTTCAGAACGTGAAATGACGTTTGCGCACCTCGGAATGAATCAAACCGGGGCCCTCACCGTTCTTGCCTTCCTCGGTTCAATCGCTCTCTTTGCAGAAGTGAGCATCCGAGTATGGGGCTTCCCCACCACAGGGTCCTACCTTCTCTCTCTCTTTTTCGTCGGTTCCTTTTGGTGGACCAGTGCGTTGATTCAACCCGAAAACAACTGAATGTTGAAACCCGCCTAAAGCCATACCTTCAACGGGCGAAGGGTGAAAGGCCTCGGCCACTAACACCAACCGATTGATATGGCGAAGTACGGCGACCACCCAGCCCTCCCACAGCGACTTGAGGACCTTCTCATGGAGGATGTTCACACGGTTTTCATCAAAGCAGATTGCCCACCAAGGGTGAAAAGAGGGTCAATTGGGCAACTCCGGTTGGTTGATGTCGAAGGTGCAGATGATGGAAAATGGGACACCTTGCGCATGGAGTCTCTCCAAGAAGAACTGGTCGGCCTCATCGATGAGCACCGCCACCGCAGTGATTGTTTTCTTGAAATCGATCGTAAAGGATGCCAAGTCATTCAACTTGGCGACCTTCGAATTTCCTGTGCTTGGCCGCCCTTTGCTGATGCGCGAGAAATCACCATCGTTCGCCCTGTAGCAAAACTCTCTCTCGGCGACTATGAACTGGATCAACGCCTCATCGATCGCTTGGCAGACCACCATCGCGGTGTGTTCATTTGTGGGCGCCCAGGGTCTGGCAAAACGACCCTTGCCCAGGCCATTGCCGAATACCTCGACACAGATGTTGGAGCAATGGTCAAAACGATGGAAGCCCCCAGAGATTTACAACTCGCTGACCGAATCACTCAGTACGCCCCACTCGAAGGGGATTTGGAAAAAACCGCTGAAATCATTTTTCTTGTCCGCCCCGATTTCGTTATCTTTGACGAAGTACGGCGGGCCCGAGATTTCGAAATCTTCGCCGATGTCCGGCTTGCTGGCGTTGGCTTGCTCGGCGTGACGCACGCAAATTCCGCCCTCGAGGCGATCCAGCGTCTCATCGGCAAGGTTGAACTCGGCCTTGTGAGCCAAGTTCTCGACACCATTATCCACGTTGAAGCTGGTCAAATCGAGCAAGTCATGGAACTTCGCATGACGGTGAAACCGCCAACGGGAATGCAGGAAGAACTGGCTAGACCTGTCATCGAAGTTGTCGAATTTCCAAGCGGGAAAATTACGCATGAAATGTTCGCATTTGGTTCCGAAATCGCCGTTGTCCCGGTTGAAGGCCGAAAGCAAGGTGCCCTGTCTCCAATGAAAACACTCGCTCGAGACCAACTCGTTCACATCATTCAACAATGGGTCGGCGTTCAATGCCAAGTTCAGTTCAAAGGTGAAAGCAGTGCCACAATTTATGCCCCACAGAACATGATTTCCACCCTCATCGGGAAGGGCGGCGAAAACGTTCGTCAACTGCAAGACGAACTTGGAGGCATGCAACTCAACATCGAATCCTTTGATGAGATGCCAGAATCGATGGGTGCTCCTTCAAATCCACATTGGCGGGATGTCTCAGATCGTCGCAGCCGAGGCGGCAGGGCGTGGGAGCACAACGCACGCGGTACGAAGCCACGGAAAAACAAAGGAAAAAACAACAGGAAATAACACTTCACTCACGAGTGAGTTCGCGTTACTGAACCGATGGTCAGGGGTAAATATAGGGGCGCTCTTTAAATATCTTAACTTTAGATTTCTCGCTCATGAGCAGTGATGATAGTGCCTCCGGAAGTGAAGGCCGTGCACTCGTAAAGTTCCTCCTTGAGAACAGAATGATGATGAATTGGATTTCCATTCTCATGATCGTTTACGCCGTCTGGGCCACCATCGAAGTGCTTACGAACGCTAGCGGCGCCACATGGTGGCCGCCCGAAACAGGCACTCCAGTTTCCGATTACTTTGATTCTGACACCAGCACTCAAAACATCAACAACGGCTGGGTAATCGGCCTTGGTGCAGTGTTCGGCACGATTGGCAGCATGGTCCAATATTTTTACCGAGCCGCACCATATGTTGACGCATCCATGCAGGCAACCGCTGCGCTCATCATCTCTGCTGTCAAGGAAGACGAAATCCAAGAATCCGCTGAAAAGATGGCGAAGGAAATGGTCGCTGCTGAAAAGGAAGAAGCAGAGGCTGAAGCACAAGCAGAGGCCGATGCACAAGCAGAGGCCCGAGCAGAAGCCCGAGCAGAAGCAGAAGCAACCCCAGGGGCTGTTTCAGAACAAACAACAGTCGACGAACCAACTGCCTCGTCGGATGTTATAGAAGACGACGGGCAGCGCAAGAAATTCTGAGGTGAAATTATGTGGGAACATCGATCTGTATCAAACAAAGCTTATGCTGAAACCAAACAAATGCGACCAAGTGAGACATATGTCCGCTTGATGGACGTTGTCGAGGAAGCCGTATCGAAGGCTCAAGTCGACGAATTCGATCACCAAGCATTCCTCAAGTACGTCCCGCAACGTGGCCCTTGGGAAGAACTCCCTTCAAGCGACACTTCGAAATCTGATCCACGGGTTCGTTACATCGGTCCTGCTCGCGCTCGACTGCTCAACACGAACCTCATCCTCGGCTCTTCGTGGATTGAAGCAGAGCGATTCAAGTTTGAACGACGAATTTCAAACGTGGCTGAATTCCTCAAGCAAAAGACCATTGTTAACGCAAACATGTGGACGCCGAAGCAATTGTCGACAACACAGACTCTATTCTTCTGTTCCACAGGGGATGAAGAACGCATGGGCGGTTCGTTCCTAACCGGCGATGGGCCCGGCGTCGACCACCCATTCTTGGGCGCTCCAGAAGGCGAAGAGCCTGAGTGGGAACCAATTCTTTGGGGACTCGGACATCGCGGTGTTGTTCCCGATTCGGACCCACTCGACACCTGTTTCTATCCATCATTGATGCACCGTGGTGTTTCATTCAACAACCGACTTGGATGGACTCGTTACTCTCCTGCAGGATTTGGAAAGGACGCCAGCGGCTACATCATGACCCGCCCGGGCACATGGATTTGGCCTGCAGTGAACGGCAACCGCGAATCTCCGACAGCGTTCAACCTCCTCGTGAACTTGCCTGACCGCCGACTTTCGTTCGGTGAAGAAGGTATCACGGATGTGTTCATGACCACCGGCAAGACTTCTCTTTACAGCCTCATGGGCATGATGAGTTCTTCCACCGTGCGCCAAATGTTCGGTGCAGGGTCGGAAATGGTACCACTCGAATTCCACTGCATCGAACCTGGATTGGACGAATGGATTGCAAGCGCAAGCGATGAAGACAAGTACGCTCGCCTCTTTGAGGTCTGTGCATCCATTGGATACATGCTCACCGATCCTTGGATTGGTGGCCTTGGCGGCGGTGCAAAGCGCCGACGTATGCTGATTTACCCACGCGACCAAGGTAACTTGTTGACCTGTGTGAACGCCAGCCAAGTAGCTGACCACGCTCTCAAGTCAAATTACGAGGCGACCGTGTTCACCAAGCTCGACCAAGCCGATTTCATGAACCGTGTCACCCGCCGTTTCAAAGCCTACGCAGACCTTGTCGCAGCAAGCGATGTCGCTCAAGGATCCCGATGGATCAGCCAAGCCGACTTCCACGATGGCGAAAAGAAGCAAGTTGGACCAAACGTCCACTCGATTCTCTCAGTTCGCGGCTATGATGTCATGAGCATGGATGAATACATCCAGACATTCAACGACATTTCTGCCGCACCAGACCGATTGATGCGCCGATGTGTTCAATCGATTGCAACAAACGCTCTAAAGACCGTTTATCCGCTTGTCGACTTGGGCGAAACAGGAGATGCTGCACCGTACTCGCACATCTTTGGGGCACGAGATGACAACCCACTTGTGTACTACACAGACATCCGGTTCTTGGTCCCAACCTCGATCGACAAACTCCGCAACATCACCGGCTCCCGAGGAGCAGACCGTGGACGAATGCGAGAAGCATACACTTCACTCACCGCAGCCGACCCAATGACCAGTCTATCCATACAAGATATCTGCCTACCGTTCTTGGCAGATTTGGGTGAAGACTCTTGGCAAACTGGAACAGGCTTGAATGAAAACGAAATCATCGTTGAAGTGACCATGGCCGTTAACCCCGCTCGAGTTTGGAAGGCAATCCTTGACCCCACAGTCAAGGAAGTGTTCGACTTGCCAAAGGGCAAGAAAGGAACTGCAGCCAACCTTTGGGGCGACATTTTCATGGAAAACGAAACACTGCACGCCAAGATGGAACGAGATGGCCTCGGTCATTATCTCCGTTTGTTGAAGCTAGCGTTCCACTGGGCCAACGATGAAGCAAGGAAAGAACACGGGTTGAAGAAATAAACCTCTTCATAATCTAAGGAGGCATTCCAATGTCAGCCACTCTGAACCTCACTGAAGTCTTGTCTTCGTTACAAGATTATTTGACAAAGGACGGAAGTATTTCGACTGAAGGTCGATCGTTTTACACTAATTTCCGAAACGAAATCAACGCTCACCCAGGGACGTTTGCTCCTACGGAAATCGAAATATTGATGGAAAACGCTCGACGCCACATGACTGAAGAAGTCTCGGATGAAGACTTCAAAGGCTATGTTGAAGCCGTTATTTCTAAGATAAGTGTCAAAGAACGGCTTGAAATTAAAGCAAAGGAAGACGCAGACACGCGATCGAAGGAAGAGATCGCTCGAATGGTCGAAGAAGCAGAAGAAGAAGCACGAGCGAAAGTTCAAGCAGAATTCAAACTCAAAGCAGCAGCGGAGGCCCATGCCAACGCCACCACAGAAACCGACCACGTCCCCCCAACATCCCTCGAAGACGTTGAAGCAATGGTCAAAGAAAAGGCTGAACTTGCTGCGGAAGATGCGAGAAAAATCGCCGAAGATGCAGCGATTAAAGCAGAAGAACAAGCGAGAGAAGACCTTCGCAAACAAGAGCATGAGAATGCAATGGCCGAAATCGAAGCTGCTAAAGTGGCTGCCGAAGAGGAAATCGCTCGACTTAAAGCTGAAACAAAGGCTCAGATTGCCGCTGTGGAAGAAGAGAAAATTCGGGCCCAACAAGAAGCAGCAGCCAAGGCAGCTGAGGATGAGGCTCGACGCCTTGCAGAGGCAGAACTAGCACAGGCCAAGAAGCAAGCTGAAGCAGATCTCGAGGCCGCCCGCCAGTCTGCCCTTGAAGCACAAGAAGCGCTTGCTGCAGAAGCAGAACGCCTCAAGGCCGAGCAAGAAGCAGCAGCTCAAGCGGCCAAAGAAAGGGCTGCAGAAGAAGAAGAACGACGCGCAGCTGAAGCAGAATTAGAACTGGCAAAGAAGCAAGCCGAAGCCGAATTGGAACAGGCGAAGAAGCAAGCTGAAGCGGAACTTGAAGCAATGCGTCAAGAAGCGCAAGCTGCCCAAGAAGCCCTTGCTGCTGAAACACTCAAGGCACAGGCAGCCCTCGAAGAAAGCCTCGAGGCAGCAGTCGAAGAGCCCGAGCCTGTGGAGGAGCCCGAACCATTTGAACCAACAGGAAAGGAGATTCCAGATCTCCCTCCGCTCGACGGTTCAGCAACGCCTCTAGCCCCTGTGAACGAATCATCAGGCATGAATATCCCTCTGATTCTTGCTACGGCAGGCGGCGCTATTGGGCTCTGTGCAGCAGCCATCATTATCCTTCTGTGAAAACGGGCGTTTCTTTCTTAGAGAAAGGGTTCATCTATGCGCTTCACAGCCCCATGAAATGATGGCTCACCCAAATGACGGCTCTGGACGCGCACCAGTGGCCATTGTCCGTCCAACAACATCGGTGACCAGTGGTGTAGCAGTTACGCAGAAACTGGTGACTGCCTCGGTCGCTTTTGGTGATTTATTGCGTGGCACCTTTGGGCCAAACGGTCTTGACAAAATGATGTACAAAACCAATGGTCAGACCGCCGTGACAAACGATGGAGCCAAAATCATTGCAGAACTTCTCGTTAAACACCCGGCAGCCAAAGCCTTCGTTCAACTTGCTGAATCCCAAGAAAACGCATGCGGCGACGGTGTCACAGGATGCATAATCATTGCAAGCGAGTTAATGCGCGAAGCGGGGCGCCTCCTCGAAAAAGGCCTCCACCCTCTGGTTCTTGTCGAGGGGTATCAACGGGCCTTGCAAACCACCCTTGAGACGATCGATGCGCGTGTCGTACGCATCCAACCCACCGACAACAAACGCCTCCTCGATGTGGCCCGCACAGCGATGATGGGGACAACTGCAGAGTCGGGGAGCGATCACCTTGCGCAGTGCATCGTGACAGCGGCTCAGACTGTTGCTACCAACCGAGACGGCACCCTTCATGTTCGAACCGAAGATGTCCGAATGGCAAAGCGCGGGGTTGGAGGGATTGCCGACAGCACCCTTGTTTCTGGGCTGATTATCGAACGTCACCTCGATTTGGACCGCTTACCTCGACATCTCAGGAATGGGACCGTCGCTGTGCTTTCTTGCCCCTTAGAAATCGAATCTTCCTCTCGGGATGCCGAAATTGAAGTGACCTCCCCCGATCAGTGGGTGGCGTTTATGGACGCTGAAGAAGCCCAACTCGACGCTAAAGCTCAGGCCGTTCTCGACAGTGGCGCAACTCTTGTGTTCTGTGCAGAGGGCATCGACCCTCGTGTGATGCACCGTTGTGCCGACGCCGGTGTCTTTGCACTTGCAGGCCTCGAACGCTCCGGCGCAGAAGACGTCGCAGCTGCCACAGGCGCCATGATGATTGACCATCTTGATTCCCTCGACGCCTCAGTTCTTGGTTCGTTCAAGACCATGTCCATTGAAACACTTGAGGGCGATGATTCACGAAGGGAGCGGCTGCATCTCGATGTGGGTGAACACGCAGGTTTGGCCACGGTCGATGTTGGCGGCGGTGATGGGGTGGCCAGCGAAGAAGTGATTCGTGGTCTCTACGATGCACTCTGCTCTGTCACGAGCGCCATGGAAACTGGCGAAGTGCTCCTTGGAGGTGGAAGCCTCCACATTGCCGCAAGCCTCGCCATCAAAGAAGCAGCAGAAGCACAAGGCGGTCGTGAACGCCTCGCCATGGAGGCCTTTGCCCGGGCCCTCGAAGCAATTCCCGCAGTGCTCGCAACCAATGCGGGCAACGATCACCTCGACACTCTCCTCGAATTACGTGCCCACCATCGAGACGGGTCCGCTGAAAGCGGGGTTCAATCAACCGGATCAGCAGGGCTGATCGAGGTCGCTTGGTCGAGTGCTGAAACCCTAGCTCATGCCATCGAAGCTGCTTGCGAAACGGCGTGTGGGCTGCTGCGGGTCGACCAAGTCATTTCTGCGCGCGGCGACTGAGCCTCACTTGACCCCATCCTCTTGGGTCGCTATGTTCTTTATCATCGGACCAATGGATTCGATAACGGGTACCTCCAATGAGCACGTCCGTTCCGCCACGCCCACGAGCACTTCTCAGCGTCTATGACAAGACCGGGATTGTCGAATTTGCGACAGCACTTTCAGCCCTGGGCTTCGAATTGGCTTCAACGGGCGGAACCGCCCGCAAGTTGAGAGAAGCCGGACTGGATGTCATCGGCGTTTCAGACATCACAGGCCACCCGGAAATTTTTGATGGCCGTGTGAAATCACTCCACCCTGCAATCCACGGGCCCCTACTTGCGCGACTCGAAACAGAAGCAGACCGAGCGGGCCTCGCTGAACTTGGTTACCCGCCGATTCAGATTGTGGCTTGCAACCTTTACCCATTCTCAGATGCAGCTCGTCAACAACCCCCTTTGGACGATCTTGCTTTGTTAGAAATGGTTGATATTGGCGGGCCAACGATGGTTCGAGCGTCAGCCAAAAACCACAAGAATGTCATCATTGCATCAAATCCAGAACGTTACCCCTCGATTGTAACCGCTCTCCAGCAAGCAGGTGGGGCGGACGGTGTTGGAATTGACCTACGAAGAGCACTTGCACTTGAGGCATACGAACACACTGCAGCTTATGACGCAGCAATCAGCGACGAATTGCATGCAAGGTGGATTGGCCGCCCAGAACACAGCGATGAAACAAGTGTGCAGACAGAACGCCTCCCGGATACGCTCCTGGCCTCTGCAATCAAATCCCACACCCTTCGCTACGGTGAAAACAGTCACCAAGCCGCAGCCATCTATGTCGATCCAAAAGCGGCTGGATTGCACACAACGCTTGTCACTGCAAAGGTCGAAGGCGAGAAACCGATGTCCTACAACAACTACTCTGATGCAGATGCTACCCTTCGATTGTGCCGCGCCCTCTCAACCGATGAGTGGCCAGCAACACCCCATGTGTGCATCATTGTCAAGCACAACAATCCATGCGGCGCGGCCCTTGGAACAACCCAAGTTGAGGCCTATGAGGCTGCACTGGCAAGCGATCCAGAATCGGCTTTTGGGTCCATCATTTGTTTCAACGAGCCCCTTGAAGTTGACACCGCCAAGGCAATGGAGCCCCTGTTCATTGAAGTTCTCATGGCTCCTTATTACAATGAAGAGGCAAAAGCAATTGTCATGGCAAAGAAAAACCGCCGCATCCTTACCATTGACTCGCCAAACAATCGCCTTGCACCTCTCGAGCGAATTTTGGTACGGAAGCCGATTGAAGGCGGATGGTTGGTGCAAACCGAAGAACCCCCGGTTATCGATTGGGAAAAGGCAAAGGTCGCAACAACCATTGCGCCAACGGACGCTCAAATCGCCAGTATGAAATTCGCAGTTCGTGTGTGTGAACAAGTCAAATCAAACGCCATCGTCATGGTTCAAGGCGTTGCTACCGTGGGGATCGGGCCCGGTCAAACCAGTCGCGTTGAAGCTGTCAAAATCGCTGCACGAAGGGCTGGCGACCGAGCAGAAGGATGCGTTCTAGCTTCTGATGCCTTTTTCCCATTCAAGGATGGTCTTGAGCAAGCAGCCGATGCAGGCGCGGCATCAATTGTCCAACCAGGTGGTTCAATTCGAGATCAAGAAGTCATTGATGCTGCAAATGAACGTGGCATCTCCATGTTATTCACAGGACACCGTCTTTTCAGGCATTAATTCGACCCAAGCCTTCAAGCAACGAAGGTCGGACCCTTGGCCATGGGACACCTCGCAGAAATTGATAAATCGTATTTTCAGCATATGGCGGGTGCATGGAAAATGGCGTTCTGGTTTGCCTTGGGCGCCGTGCGGTTGTTGATTCATGGGATTCTCCCGAACGTGGATCAAGATGCAGGTCAGAAGACCGTCAACCACTATCTTCCGCAAAAGGATTAGGCTACAGTTGGAACCTTCCAACCAACCCACCAGACGCCAATGATTGCAACCACAGCGATGAGCGTCTGCCCAAACCCGGGGTCGCCTGCTTTGGTAATGCCCCAAATTGACGCTGTGGAAACCACGCAAATGATTGCGCTGATCACCATCTTTGAGTGAAGGGGCAAGGCGCGGCCAGAGCGGTAATACTCCAAAAGGGCAGGGCCAAACATTCTGTTTGTCAACAACCACCGGAATAGCTTCTGGCTTGAGCGTGCGTAGCAATAGGCTGCAAGAACGAGCCATGATGTTGTTGGCCAGCCAGGGACAACAATCCCAATAATGGCGAAGATTACTGCAAGGCTTCCAAATGAGATCCACAAGCCCCGAATGAATGGATTACGGGATGGTTTGTGCTCTGAGAGCACCCTCTGAATCACGGCCTCATCGCTCCCTGAAAGTCCCCCATGAAGAACAGGGCTAGGGTTGAGTTGAAGGGCGTCGCCCGGGCCGGAATCGGCATTTTCAACCATCGAACTCATGATGGCCTACAGCGCGTGCATCAAAAACTAATGGGCGCGCATCCGAAGTGCTCAAGGGCATTGGACCCTAGCACATGACATGGGAGGCGCGCCTTCGGAACAGCGACCTTCCACAGCTGGTAAACCAGTTCGGTGTGCAATTCTGATTTCGGGGTCCGGCTCCGGTATGGAAGCAATGATTCGCCATCAACAATCAAACCCGGGCTGCGGGCATGAAACCGTGTTAGTCATCGCTGATCGCCCTGATGCAAAAGGCCTCGAGCGCGCCTCATCGCTTGGTATCGAATCACGTTGCATCCCCCTTCCATCTGATCATGAAGACCCAACCAATCGACGTGTTGCCCACGAGAAAATTGTCCACGAGCACTTACTGGCTGCAAACGTCGACCTCGTTCTTTTGAGTGGCTACATGCGACTGCTTACACCCTACTTGGTTGGTCAATGGGCGCCCAATTTACTCAACATCCACCCCTCTATTCTTCCGGCATTCCCTGGTGCTCACGCACACCGCGATGCGATTGCTTCAGGTGTGAAAGTCTCAGGGTGCACCGTTCACATGGTCGATGAAGGCATGGATACTGGTGCAATCCTCGCTCAACGACGCGTTCCTGTTTTCCCCAACGACACAGAATCTTCGCTCGCCGCAAGGGTGCGAATCGAAGAGCACCTTCTCTATCCGCAGGTTGTTGATGCTTTCATTCTTCAGAAATCGTTTCAGGCGAATTAAAATTTTTCATTTCATCGATCACATCGCCAAGATTCAAACTTGGCAAATCTGCAAACATTGCTTGAATGTTTTTCACATCGCGAGCAGGACTCCATCCTGCAGGACAGTTAGCAAGCAGCGGCTGTCGTTCTCCGTTAGAATCCAAAGGAACTCCTCCGTTCGAAGCAATTAATTCGCTTAGGCCCGTGTATTCAAGCTGAAACGCATCACAAGGAATGAGTTGAACAGCACCTTCAATGGCGCCAAGCGCCCAATAAATCACATCCATTAACGAGCTGCAAGCGGCGGGATCAGGCCATACTTCACCTTCGAACAATGCGACTCGCTCGTTTGAACCACACAGCGTGATGATTCTGTCAACCCCCAAGGATTGGGCCACTGCCACAAGGCGTTCCACACCTCCGGCCATCAGTGCTTTATCTTGGCCCATGCGGGTGCTTTTTCCACCAGCCAAAATGAGTGCAGTTACCATGCAGGCCACCTTACGCCATCTCATCGAGACCGTCGAGGGCACGCTCGAGTTCTGCCAGTAAACTCCGAACACGCTCTAACAACGCCCTGCGTTCACGGCTTGAACGGGCCTCTGGAAGCCATTCAAGCAGCCTTCGGACGTCTTGAGCATCACGCTCAACTGTCCACTGGTGAACAGCTTCGAGGACAGGGTCGTCTGAAGGGAGAAACCGTTCGCTCATCAAGAAGGGCTATCTGCGAAGGGGCTTCAATGCTCCTGTGCCAACAGCCGAGTTCGGATTCGCTCAAACAGATCCCCGCCTGCTGGCGCCGTGGCCACTAAACCCCGCGCTTCGCTGAGGGGTTCCTTCCGCAGTGAGAGAAACAAGACGGCAACTTGGTGCCACAAAGAACTCTGTGAAGCCATGTCGATTAACCACATGTCACCGGGTACGGCATGGCCTCCACGAATCATTTCTTCTGCAATCTCTAAGAGAGCCCCAAGCGGTTCTTGATCGCCTAAGAGGTGAATAAACGCCAACCATGGGTCTTCCTCGAGTTCAGATTCCGACATGTTTGCCAATAGTAGGCCAACGAGAACAAGGTCTTCTTGGCCATGTCTTTTCCATAGGGCCGGAATTAACCGGGCGATTCGCCGTTGCATCCCCTCTCCAGAGGTTAAGATCCACGAGGCAATGGTTCGGAGTTCTGGGTTTGGGCACCCGATGTGGAACGCATAACCCCCGCTGTGAGCAAGCAAATCAGTGGATGGTTTTGCCATCAGCCCTGGGACGCCTGCGTGATAGGCTCGAAGCAGGAATTTCAATGTTTTACGACGGGAGCGCAGGAGTTTCGGTTGCGGCTCTGCCAACAACCGGTCAAGACGACTGTTCATTCAGAGCCACCGTCGGTGGTTTTCTTTCGGACGGTCTCAAAAATATCCCCTACAAGACCGACAGAGTCTCGCAATGTCAACAGCATTTTGTCGATGACATTCGGATCTTCGAACTTTTCCTTGACGATTTCTCGAAGTTCTGTTTCAATCATAGCATGCTCGTCTTCATCGATGTCAAAGACAGATCGAAGGTGAGCCAGAACTCTAAATTCATCCCTCGAAAGGGATGCGTTGACGATGGCCACTTCAAACACCTTTGTGTAAATTTTACGCGCAGTGGCTTCTGTGATTGTATCTCCGGAGGGCGTTTCTGTGTTGGTGCGAATGGCCTCGTAGATTTCTGCAGGTTGTTCCGGAGTGAGGTTGAGAGCGCTTGCAAGTTTAATGATCAATCGCTTCTCTTCACGGGTCAATACGCCATCAACAAGCATCACTTCGATGGTGCTTCTGAAGACGTCAAGACTGCGGGAGGCGGCGGTCGTCACAGTTTAACCAAGGTGTTCTCGTTCTTGAATTCGTTGCTTATCAAAAACCACACCACTCGCGACATTTGTCGAGAGAGGATTGAAAAGGGGTCGGCCGCTGGGAGAACTATCCACCTCCCTTTCACGCAGCATTGGATTCGTCCAAAGCAGCAGCCAAAGAACAGTTGGGCCAATAATGGCCCACATCCCTAAGGAACGGGGCGGTTGATACCAAAAAGGAGACATTCACATGAATAAAAGAAACAACTCTGGTCGCGGTGGCGGCAACAAGCAAAGCAAGGCGATGAAGTACCAAATTCGCGCTGATATTAAGGTCAATGGAACGGTCCAACGAAAGGACATCATTGGCGCAATTATGGGCCAAACCGAGGGCCTCCTTGGGGACGAACTCGAATTGCGCAAATTGCAACGAACAGCACGTGTTGGACACGTTGATGTTGAAATGGAAACCAAAGGCGGAAAAGTACACGGCATGATTATCATCCCGTCGAGCCTCGACAACGTCGAAACCGCAATCATTGCATCCTCACTTGAAACAATCGATCGAATTGGCCCATGCAGCGCCAAGATCACCGTCAAAGAAATCCTCGACATCCGTGCAACCAAGCGCACAGCAGTCGTCGACCGTGCAAAGGAACTCCTGCTCAGCCTCGTAAACTCTGGCGAAGCAGCCTCCAAGACCGTCATCGAAGAAGTTCGTTCGGTTCTTACAACTGGAACTGCGACCAACTTCCACGGCTTGACCTGCGGACCAAACATCGAGAAGTCCTCCTCGCTCATTATTGTCGAAGGCCGAAACGATGTTCGCAACCTCCTCAACTGTGGTGTCAAGAACGCCATCAGCGCCGATGGTGCTGGAACGATGAAACAAGAATTGATCGATCTTGCCAACGGCAAGGAAACAGTCATTCTCGCCATCGACGGTGACCGTGGTGGCGAGATGTTGTTCAGTCAACTCAATGACACAATCAAGGTTGACTTTGTCGCCCAGGCTCCAGTTGGTCAAGAGTGGGAATTGCTTCCACAAAAGACCGTGACCATGTGCCTCCAAAAGAAGGTTGAAGCAAGCAAATTCGCTCACGCCCTCAAGAAGAAGCAAGATGAAGATGACGAAAAGGCCGGCGTTCCAGACAAGAACTGGGCTGATGACATGGACGACGAATTTGTTGCTCCAGAAGCACCAGCGCAAGTCCACGAATGGTTCGATCACCTCGACAACCTCGACAAGAACAACGCACTGTTTGTTATGGAAGACAACACCGTGTCCGAGGCAGTTGGTCCAAAGAGCCTCTCGAAGGCTGCTGGCGAAACCGAAGGCGCAGTTGCTATTGTGTTCAATGGACCAGTCAGCGAACGTACGCTTGAAATTGCTTCAGAATCCGCAATCGCAACCGTCGTAGGTACCAAGGCTGGCAAAGGCTTCTCTGCTGTCAAAGGCGTCGAAGCATGGCTTTCAGAAATTCACCGCTGAACCTTCATTGACAACCATCTTCATCTAATGCGGTACCTCTCGGGTGCAACATGGCCGATGGCGATGACCAAGGATGGCTCGATGACGATACGGATCCGTTTGCGGACCCCACCGTCTCAGAACAACCAGCGGATGCTGCAGAATCAGAGCATATCGACGAGGCAGTGGATTCTCCAGTTGAGGAACCCGCAGAATCTCCTTCAGAGGATAAAGCCGAACGCTCAGAAGATGAAGCCACGCAGACCGCCATTGCTTGGGGTCTCCCGATTCGTGCAGCACCATTGCTGGAAGAGAACGGGGAAATCGTGGTTGAATACCCACTGAAACAATCAGTCGATGGCCGTGAAACGACTTCAATTGTCGTCGATGACGATCTCCTTCGAGTGGTCGACACTGAACTCGGCGTTGACAACCACCGAAGAATGAAAGTCAAACTCACTATGAAGCGCGACATAACGGGGTTCAGCCATCAGCATAATGAGTTGATGCACCAACATCAATTTTTGTGGATTGGGTGCTTTGTTGCCGGCGTTCTCCTTTCCTTTGTTGGGAACATCGCCTTTGGTGTTCTTGGTGCATTGTCGATGATCATCGGTGTGCGAAGTTGGGTGCTGATGCATCTTGAAACACATACGCTCACATTTTCGAGCAATGGTGGCTCCCATCAACTGGTGCTGCGTGCATATGGGACAAACCGCGGGTTTTTCCGAGCCAGCATGGCTTTGATTGGCCCTGTTATGGCCGACTTCATTCGAAACGGTGAGATGGAAACCAACGAACTTGAACAGCTGCACTCGAGTTTGCTAACACCCATCCTTCCCGTTGAACCAACCCCCCAGTTCCCTACAATTATCCACCGCACCCTCCCTCAAGCAATGCAGCCAGCACCACCCATGGGAATGGCTACCGAGTCAACCCCGTTGACTCCAGCATCAGTTCCAGCACCTCCTGTTGGGCCACCAAGCGAGCCAGTAGTGGCTCCGCCCATCCAGATTCCTTCCCCGCCTTTGGGCCCACCGACGGTCAAGACAGCGCTTCCCCCGCCGGCCCCTCTGCCTGTCCCAGCACCCGTTGGCCCTCCATCGTTGCAACCATCTGCCCCAGTTGGGCCACCTGTGGTAGTGACGCCGCCTTCACCGCCAACAATCACGCCCCTCCCTCCGGCACCACTCCCGCCGCCAATGCCACTGCCGCCAGCGATTGGAATGTCACCGCTCCCCCTTCCAGGCGGCCTTCCTCTCCCACTTGACGCCCCGCTTCCAAATGCACCTGAGATTGCAGTTGCAGCCTCCCCTGTTGAGGAAACGTTGAGCGAGGATGAACAAAACGAGTTGCTCAGTGATTTATCTTAAGCCGTGATGCCGCCAGCAGATGCTGGATTCATCAGCCCGATTAGAACACCCACTTCGTGTTGTAAGCCTGCGAGATCTGATGGGCTTGGGAGTTCTTTGGTGTCTGCGGTTAACGGGACTCGGTAGCCAGGGCCGGGGATTCTGTCAAGTGCTTCCCCAAGATTGGCAGCGTCGACCAAGAAATCGTCCACCGAGCCAGAATGTCGATGCTCAAGGCGAGTCCTCATCCAGCGTTTGATTTTCTTGGTGCTCGTGCCCAAATCGCCAAGCAATTTCATTCGGTCACCATCGTCACTATCCCCTTTTGGCATCAACCTCAAACTGAGCCTCAAGAAGCGATCAACCCTCGAATCACGAGGTTCGAGACCGACGTGCTGAGCTAATGCCCTTCGGACTTCTGGCAACGCCGAAGAACCATTTTCTTCGAGGTGTTCCGCCATCGTAAAACAGTCAATTGAGCGCAAAAACGCTACCATGCCTCGTTCGATATCAACACGAGACTCGCTGGCGACATGTGTTGGTGTGCGAACCTCAGCCACTTGCTCAAGTACGACAGGTGTCATTGGTACGATTGGTTGTGGTTGGGGAGATGGTTGAGGCGGTTGAGTAGGCTGTGGCTGGACGGGAGTCAGTGCTGCCTTTTGAGGTGAAACCTTTGGCTGAACCTGGGGTTGTGTTTGTTCGTTTGGACGGACAATGGCAGGGGCTGGACCGGTGGTGTGGATTCGAGCCGTCTCGGTCGCAGGACCATTCCCTTCCATGGCGTCGAGGATGGCTTCATGGGCATCGCCAAGGGCGTCGGCCGGCATCATCGTTCGCCGTGCTTCGAGTTCTGGAACGGGGAGGAGTGTTTTGCGCGCAGGTCGAGGCGACCATGTTGTAAATTCGAACGCCTCATCTTCAACAGGGCGATTGGCGAGATGTTGTGCATAACTTGCGACTCGCTCTGACAAAATAGCCCCCTTCAACGGATCTCGAAGGGATGCTTCGACGTCGAGGGCTAAGGCGATGTCTCTGTTCCAAGGCAAACAAACCAGTCGGCGAATCAGCACAGAGTGTTCTTCGATGTGCGGCCGTGCAGCATTGAGTTTTCTTGACGCAAGCACCGTGTCGCTTTGAGCGATGTCTCTCAAACCCTCAACACTCCATCCGGACGATGAAAGCAGGGCAAGTTCTTGTTCAAGTCGTATCTTGAGGCGGTCATGAACTTCGCCCGCTATCAGCGAAGCGCCAGTGCTGCTGGATGCAACAGAGGTACCATGCCTTCGAATGTGGGCGATTTCTTGTTCAAATTCACCTAAACTAAACGAAGAGGTTGGCGTGGAGTCGCTTGCTTTGCCTTGAGCGACAAGGTCCCGCCAATCTTGCTCTAACATCCTACGATGCCTGGCCCCCCTTCGCGCATAATGTGCGACGAGGCGCAGGGTGTCCTCGATGACCTCGTCATCGGCATCCATTTCGCGTAAGAGATCAATTCGCTTACCAACTTCATCCGCTCCATCAAACGACGTGTCAAGCGCGCTTAACTGCTCAATCAATTCAACACGGTGTTGGAGCACCCCTTCCTGATGTTTGAGGCTTCCAAGGGCGGCTTTTGGATCCTTTCGGACGTGTTCATGCCATCCGTCCATGACCAATCCAGCATGTTCAAACCGTTCAATGCGGGTAATCGCTTCAATTTCCAATTGTTTCCATTGCTGATCGAGGGCGTCAACCAAATCTAAGAATGCTTCAGTTTCTTCGAGCACACCAGCACAGTGCGCCACCTTATCGCCCAGTTCCGGCCACACCGACTTGATGGAATGATATCGCTCAAGGGCGACGAGGTGTTGCTTTAGTGTCGCTTCGATTTCTGGAAGGTTGGCCTCCCATTCCAAGAGCTCACTGGGTCGAATTCCGTCGTCATGAGGAAATTTGATGCCCTTTGAACGCCATGCATTCAGCAAGTCATTGAGCATCGCCATGCGATGATGTAAGTTGTCCGCAATCGAACTGATTTGCAAACGCAGGCCACCGATGTCTGCGCTTGGTCCCTTTTCAATCAGGGTTCGACGGCGTTGCTCGTGATGGGCAGCGAGTTCGGGGTCGAATGGAGCAATTTGTTCAGCAATCAAAAGCCGTAAATCCTCATGTAAATCATGCAAGTCATGCAAACGTGCAACCCGATCCAGGCCATCGATGATGGTCAGGTGTTCAATGCCATCAACATCGTACCCCTCCGCCTTCAGCATGGTAACGGCCCTTGTGATGGTGGCTCTTTGGCGGTGCTCATCATCTTCGATTGCTCCGAGTGCTTGGTCGATGGCTTCGAATTCCTGTGGATAAGCCAACAATGGAAGCATGACCACGGTGGATGGTTTGGACGAAGGGTCGAGGGTATCGAAACGAGCGAGGAGCTCAGCGTGCTGTTGCTCCATGTTCTCATCGCGCCAATCCTCTTCGCAACGGTACAACGCAGGCTCCCATGGCCGGTGCTCTCTTGCCCATGCCTCGTAGTGATCAAGAACGCCTTCTGCGTTCATCGGATCGTGAAGCTCATCAGCCCAACCTTCTGACATCGCCTCGGACTCATCTCCTGCAGAGCGACCAAGGTACGCCGTTCGTTCTTGGAGGGAACGGGCTAATTCAAGGGCGTATTCAAGGTACAGCAGGCGTTCACTACCGATTTCTTGGTTTTCACCAAGATATGCTTCGATGTTGGCGATGGCCCACCCTTCAGCGTCCAATTCCATGAGCAAATCATAGTACCACGGACGCTCAGAAGACGGGGGGTCTACTACATCCATACTGGTACCTCAAACAGGCAAGTTGAGCGAGAGCCTTTCAATGTGAGCAAGGATAACGCAGTTTTGAACGGCTTTTTTCGATTGATTTGGTGAACCCACACCCATCCTATGGCGTGGTTGTGGCGCAGAAAAAAAGGTCAAAAAAACCACCATTAGCGCGTCAAATGTTCCGCAGACCATAAAGGTGCAAAGAAGAGGTGGGCGACAATGGAACCTATTACTGCTGCATTTGGCCTTGCTTGTATTGCTGCAGGAGGGGGTGCAGGTTTTTGGCTGAAGAAAGCCGATGAACGATTGACTGGGGTCAATGAGACGACGGTTGTGTTGCAACAAGCACAGGCTGCCCACTTCACCCATCTCAACAACGAGATTTCCACATTGCAGGGCCAGGTCCAACAAATGACCGATCTTGTCACCGCCCTTCGGGCCACAAACCCTGAGATGCATGGTGCGATCATGGCTCATGAAATTATCACCGCACTCGAGAATGCTCAGTCAGATGACCATTCAATCGTAACACAGGCCATGTCAGCGATGGAATCCCTTGTCTCATCAATTTCATTGGATTCGAACGTTGGCGATGAAAACCTTCTCACCACGACCTCGGCATCCTTGCTCGGACGGCTGTTGGCTGCTTTTGATTCAAGAAACATATCCGCTACGACCCTCGGCTTGAGCCCTGTTGCAGCACATCGACTTGGGCATGCCTCGCTGCTGCTCGCTCGCTTCGATTGGGCAGAATCAAGTTTCGGCCTCGCTTACCAATCCTCTCCGGGCAACGCAAACATCCTCGAAGCCCTCGAACACATTGCCTTGTTGAAGGGTGACGATGAAGTGAGGCGTCACTGGCTTGAAGCACGCATGACCGTCCATCCAGATCAACCAGATTTACTTCGCTCCCACGCTCATTTGTTGGCTAAACTTGGCGACGCAGAAGCTGAGCGTGACGTGCGCCGTCTTGAGGCGTTGGGCGTTGACACAGCAGCAGACCGCTCTCTCCTCTCTGGCCTCCGTGCCCGAGCAGGCTCTCGTTCTGAAGCCCTCGAAGCGATCGAACAGGCGTTGGCCGCAGATCCGAATCAAGCACCAGACTGGCTCAGTTATGCACAACTTCTCAACGAAGAAGGTGAAACTGGAAAGGCGCACCAAGCCGTCGAAAGGTGCCTTGAGTTGGACCGTCAAAGCGGTGAGGCATGGGGCCTTCTCGCTCAACTCCTCGCACCTCACGGGAACCGTTCCAAAGAAGCACTCAAGGCAGCAACACACGCTGTTGCCCTGGATGCAGGGGGCACAGATTTGGTGTTCTTGAAGAGTGATTTGCAATTCACAGAAGGAAAGATTTCAGATGCGGAACAAACGCTCGAAAAAGCGCTCCTCAAGGATCCTGCCAATGCAGAATTGAGAGCCCGCATGGCGAGCCGTAAACTCATTGCAGGTGAGCATGAGGTCGCACAGAAGTTACTCGATGAGACGCCCTTTGGTATTGATCATGCACTCTTGCATGTTGTTGAAGGACGCCTCCACCTCGTGCTTTGCGATCGAGCAAGAGATGGAACTGGTCAAACCGATGCAACGTTGTTGGCAAACGCCGTATCCGCTTTCGAAGGAGCGCTCAAACTCAACCGCGAATTGGGCGTAGCTTGGCTTGGCCTTGCTCGCACAAAGCGCCTTTTGAAGGACCTCGAAGGTGCAACGGAAGACATCAACAGAGCCATGCGTTTGCTTCCGGACTCCGACCCATCCGCATCCATTGAAGCTGCCCTTCTTGCTGTTGAAATGGGTGACTTGCCAGCCGCATCAAAGCACATCGATGCGGCAGATGTTCATGGAAATGCAGCCACAGTCGCCTATGTTCGAGGAAACATCGCTGTCGGCGAAGGGCGCTTCCAAGATGCTCTTGACCACTTTAACACAACCCTCCAGACTGAACCCAACCACATTCGGGCACGGCTGAACCGCTGCTCAACATTCCTTGTTTTGAACGAGCCTACCAAGGCGCTCAAGGACAGTCAAATCCTGATTGATCTGGCTCCACACCTCATGCTTGCTTTCCTGCGAAGGTCAGAATCACTGCGCCATCTTGGTGAATGGGCACAAGCTCTCAACGATCTCAAGTTTGTGCTTGAAACATCCCCGCATCATCATCAGGCACTCACTTCACTTGCGGAATGTTATGTGAAACTCGAACGCCCTGAACGAGCTGAAACCCCACTTAACGAAGCCATCCGCTTGCAACCAAATTATGCGCGCGCATGGTACCAACGAGGCATGATGTACCTTCACATCGGGCGCAATGAAATCGCATTGGATGATTTCCAAGCCGCAGTTCGTTGCGATGGAAGGCACCTCGATTCCCGACTCAAAATCGCAGCTATCCACCACCAGGCAGAACGTTTTGAAGATGCAGAAACCGCATGGCTTGCTGTTCTTGCGCAAGAACCCGATCACAATATTGCCCGAACCCGCCTTGGAGATTGCCAAGCGCACATGGTCAAACTGTGAGCAAATCCTCTGTATGCTTGCCCTCAAAGGGTTGATACAGGCTCTCTCCTTGCGGAATATATGGGCCTATGGAAGCACAGCACCCCCGTCGTGTTGTTGCTGTTTTTTCTTCTCGTTGCACGAGAAATCTATCCTTATGCCGACCCCCTGAACGCAGAAGCACAGGATGGTTACACCATTGAGAAAGTCGCTTCCGGTTTTGGGGGGCCAACATGCCTCGAATGGGTGAGTGCCACTGAATTGCTGATGTGCGACCGAGACGGCGGGCGAATCCTTTTGCTCGATGCAACCGATGACTTTTCAGATACGGTGTTAATTTCTGGACTTGACCATCCACATGATGTTCACCTCACTGCAGAGCATATGTTCGTTTCTGAAGAAGGAACGTTGGCGAAGTACACCCGGATCAATTGGACATTCGATGAACGAACAGTCCTCATCGATGATGTGCCAAGCGGGAACCACCAAACAAATGCAATCAACGCTTTTCCAAATGGCACACTGATCTGGCATAGCGGGTCAACATGCAATGTGTGCGATGAATCCGATGAGCGAAATGCAGCGCTGCTATGGGTTAATCCAGGCAACGGTGAGCATGGTATCCTCGCTTCAGGGGTGCGCAATTCTTTCGATGGCGTTTGGGTTGATGGTGCAGGCTACATGTTTAGCGATAACGGCAGGGATTGGGAAGGCGACCACCCGGATGAGGAGCTGAATCTTCTCGTTGAGGGGGCGGCCTATGGTTGGCCTGACGATGACCCTGAGCACCCGGTGCCTGAGGGCACCCTTGCGCCCGTGGCGCGATGGACACCACACACCTCGATGAACGGATTGGCCCTTCGACCCGATCACTCGACACTTCCAGGCTTGAACGCCAGCGAAGGTGAAGGCTTCACTGTGTACGCAACCGTGTATGGCTCATGGAACACGATTTTACCACAAGGTCATGAAATTCTCCGCATCGATTTCACGCCAACAGGTGACGAAAATGCATCCGAGCCATCAGAGATGTGGACTTCGAAAACAACGAGGTTTGCAACGGATCTTGGAACCCCCCTCCCCATCGCTTTTGCACCGGACGGTTCGCTTTACTATGCGACCTTCGGCAGCGGCGGCGCACTGTATCAAATCAGCCTTGAAACTTGATTTCACCTTCAAATACAATCGCAGGGATTGGCCTCCATGGCACAGCAGCGAGTGGTGGTCTTGACGGGTGCAGGCATTTCTGCCGAATCTGGAATTCGCACGTATCGTGATGGTGATGGTTTGTGGGAAGAACACCGCATCGAAGACGTTGCTACGCCTCAGGCATGGATTGCAGACCCCGTTCTCGTTTGGCGATTTTATCAGGCCAGGCGTCGTCAGTTGCTTGAAGTTGAGCCAAACGCTGCACACCGTGCCCTTGCCACATTCGAATCCCAAACCGAACACTTCACTTTGATCACGCAAAACGTTGACGATCTGCACGAGCGGGGGGGCAATGAAAACGTCATTCACATGCATGGGCGACTTGAGACGCTTCGCTGTGAGCAAAGCGGTCGCAATGAGGTGCGGATGGCAGAGGCCGATCTTGGCGACGATTTCCTTCTATGTCAGTGCTGTGAAACAGCACAACGCCTTCGTCCAGACATCGTTTGGTTCGGTGAGATGCCCATGCAGATGGAGGCGATTTACTCGGCAGTGGAGGCATCAGATTTGTTCATCGTCATCGGCAGTTCTGGGCATGTTTACCCTGCCGCTGGCTTGGTTAACGTTGCAAATGCAGCAGGCGCCACCACCATGTTGGTGAACCTCGAAGAACCCATGAACGCTGATGACTTTGATGAAATCCACCTTGGGAAAGCAGGGGAGATTCTGCCTGCGATTCTCGAAGGATTGAACTGATGGACGGAAACTGTAAGCCCGTTCTTTTGGTCTTCAGATAGACCTCGTCACGGGAGCCATTCGTTCGTATGAATGAGAAAGATTCCAATGTAGATATCATGGTATCTGAGTTGAAACTGCATGGTAAATATAAGCCAGTTGAAGTGATAATTCCCAGGGTGATTCAGAAGTGATTGTGATTACAAAGTTCAACGTGACCAAAGGTTACGAAGTATGGAAGAAAGCATTCGATTCAAACGAGGCCATGAGGCTACAACGTAACGTGAGGGTCTTGGCATATGGCCATGAAAACGGCAACGAGAACAGCGTCTACACGGTTGTTGAAATGAATTCGGTAGAAGAGAAGCGATTAGAAGACCCCGCCATGATCAAATCGAGGGAAGAAGCGGGCGTCGATCACGCCTCGTTGGAAATCATACCATTGGTTGAATAAGTCAAAGAAGAATTCTTTCCAGCTGCTGATATGCATGTTGCGTGAGTCGGCACTGAAAGGCCCACAACGCTCAAAGGAGACGGAGCGAAGGCAAGGCCGTGAGCACCCGCAGACTCTTCGCCGCTGTGCGGGACCTTGATCCACCAGGGGGTGGTGCAGAGCGCTCTTTGGCGGCCCTACTGAACGGTATTGCGACAGCAGGCCCCACGCTCGAAACCGCACCCGAGTTCGTTCCAATGGCGCCCGCAGAAAACCCTCCAACGCACCCAGCGTGGACGGTGAGTGCATTTGCAAGCAACGATCGAGGCAATCCAATCGGTTTGCTTGAGTCCGGAGTCGACTTCACCACCACAGATCTCCCAATCGAAGGCTTCTGGTCGAAGGTGGCTTGGGGCTTGCGGGAACGAAAGGGCGAACAGAGGCGCAGAAAGTGGGCGCACGACCGGCACATCGCTCGCCGAAGTCCCCAGTTCGCTGCGCGTGTCGGTACCTGGCTGGACAAGCAGGAGCACGCAGGCGGCATCGGTTTGACTCAACTCGAATGGGCGCCGGGCGCTGCAGAAGCATTCATTGCCCGTGGCATGCCTTACATCATGTTCGTTCGGGACGATGGGGCGTTCCGCCTCGAGGAACGGTTTCGGCCTGTGATGGAGGGCGCAGCCCTCGTTTGTGCGGCTGGAGAAGGCTTGCTTGCTGATATCCGATCTCGCTTTGCCATTCAAAAAGGCCACAGCGTGCCGCTACCGATTGATTTCGGCGGGCGCTTTGGGACCATGGACGAGGTGAACGCTTTGCGAACTGCTGAGCAGGAAAAGCGACCAGATGGATCATCACCCATCATCGGCATCATGGTCGTTACCCCGGAGAAAGGGTTACGGATGTATCAACGCCTTTTGCCGAGGTTGCTCGAGCGTTGGCCCGAGGCAGAAGTCCACATCGCAGGAGGCAGCGCATACCCGCAGGCCCTTGCTCACCACCCAAATGCTCGGGTGGTGGGCCACGTGGATGCTGCGACCTTTTTTGCCGGCATTGATCTTCACCTCATCCTCTTCGAGACGACCGGGTCATGGGGCCGAGTCATCGGGGAAGCAGGTTTGTTTGGGGTGCCAAGCGTGACTTCGGACGTGGGCTCGCAAGAGGAAGCCTTGGGCGAAGGGGGCATTTTGGTGGACGACGGCCATGACGCTGATGCAGTTATCGATGCCTTGAGGGCCGTGTACGAGGACCGAGAGCGCTACGGGGCATTAGCCCGCAAGCACACTCAAATGGTTGACCATCGACGTTCCGTGGCGGCCTTTCGCACTGGGCTTGAGGACTTGTTTGAAAGCCGTTAAACAGGTGCAAAAGGAATGTTCAATTTCACAGAACACAACGCTCAACTCTTCCGAAGATGAGATTTTCTAATTTGGACGTTTACCGTTGCTGAGACGAAGTTCTTCTTCTGCTAACACTGCATACGTGCTTGGGAGGAAGGTCTGGCGAAGTTGGTCATCGCTTTACAAGCCGAGGTGTTGAAGCGCTCATCATCTGATGATGAAGCAATGATCCAACAAGCTGATTGGTGCCTTAAGTGGTGCGAGATGTACACAGAAGGCGAAATGTTCGCTCGTGCTGTTCAACGCTGCGACAAAGGTATGGGTGAGACGCCAACATTTTGGTTCACCAGCGATGAGGCCATGCAACGGGCTCGGCAGACATCTTTTGATGATGAAACTTGAAGGCGTTTTCGTCAAAACCGGACTTGACTTCGTTCAGTTCGGGAAATGAGTTATACATGTGAAATAGGACGCAAAGATGGCGAGTTCTTTGATAGAGGTGTTTTTTTTCATCATAGAGATTTGCTTTCTTGTTCCTTTAGAGCTGACAAAGAGCGGCAATCCAACAACAAGATTCCTCGGGTATTTGCTTCTTCTGTTAGAAATTATTGCAGTAATTGTAGGCGTGATCTTTTTACTTTCGTTTATTGAAGAATTGTCTTAATGGGTTTTAGGACGATTCGATGATTTAGATTCTAAATTTGACTTAACAATCGTGAGGGGGCCCCTTTGAAACGGCACATCATTGAAGGATGATGCAGTCGTGCATAGAGTGAATGAACTGGAACAAGTTCGCCGGACCCGCAATTCTCGCTGGCCTCCCCATTGTTCTTTTTTTTGGAATTGAGGTCGTTATTGGTGCGATACATGACGATGGTGATACGATCAGTCCCGGTAGTGGCCTGGCGATTTTGGGCATGTATTTACTGTCGTTTTTCTCGTGCTTAGGTTCAATCGTCTGGTTTGCATTTGCGTTGGGGATAAAGACTCAGGATACCGTTTCCTTGGCCCAAAGTCCGAATGAGTCCCAGCATAGTTCGGTTCCGCTTGCGAGTGATTCGCAGAGTGCGGCTGTTCCCACTACGATTGATGGAGGTTCTGTGTCACATGTACCAGAGAAAATCATCCTGACAAAATCTGGAGATGATAAAGCGCAAATGGTTGGTTCCCTCATTATTGCTGGTAGTGTTGTGATGTTTGTACTCATGATCGTCGTGGGATTCTTCTGGATTCTTTCTGGAATGGGCTCTGGTTTGGGAGGCTCAGGTGGCACCTGTGACAAAACCTGTGAATCTTTGGGTTCTGCTGCTAAATTCAGCATGTGGGCTTCAATCCTGCTTTTCCCATGTGGCGTGATTGCTTTGGCGAGGCCCTGGTTTTGGTTCAGTTCTAGCGAAGATTTTCATTCTCCAGTCGGGAAAGTAAGGGCCGTTATTGTTGCAGGAATAGCAGTCATTGCAACAATCTCCTTTGGTTGGCCCGCTTTGCTTGTTATAGCAATAGCGTTGATTATCTATGCTACATCAAGACGGGCGAATGTATAGGTCCTATCAGAATGCCAATTGAAGCGAATTTAGATTTTCAAAGGGTTTCCAGTGCGCCCCTCGATAGGGTAGGCTGTGTACTGGGGGACTGAACACCCATTATACTGCCATAAAAAATACAGAGGGTATTCGGATAACCCCTTGCAATCTATCCGAGTTGGTATGAAGGTACTTCCAATTTGGATTGACGGCTCAACATTAATTAAGAATAAAAAGAGAGAAGTAATATGCAAAAAAAGGACGTATTAATTTCTGTAGGTATATTATTTCTCTTAGTTGGTGCTGTATTAATCGTCATGGCAGGCCCATCTGCAAGTTCTAATGATAGTAATAATCCTGAGAAATATGCCCTATGGAGAGGTGGTTCTGCGGATAATGTAACTCTCCCATTAGGTGAAGATAGGAACGAGTTCACCATTTACATCAAGAAAGGAGGTGAATATGATTCAATATCGATCAAGGATTCAGAGGGGAGTGAATTGTTTCGCTCAGACTCGTGCACAAATTATAATGTCAACGGAGAAACCTGCCAATCTGAGTGGTTAATAATCGGACATTATGACGGTTCAAGTTGCCCTTGTCAATTTACACTCGCCGCTACTGATGATGTAATCATTGAAGAAACTGGTAGCGGTGGCGGAAGTGATGTAGACAATGGGTTTACATTATGGTGCAATGCATGTATATCTGTATTTATCGGAATAATACTAGTGATAGAAGGTGTCAGAAAATTATCAAACGAGAAAAAAGAAGTTGAACTTCAACAAATCCAGACTACAAGTTAAGAAAGTAACACTAGTGATGTACTAACCCTCTGTATACCGAATAGTGAGAATCACACGCGTCGGTACCGTACCATGATACCCCCCTACAGAGGGAATACAGAGGGTATGTGATGGGTTACACCTGCGTTACATAGTTACCCTGCGTTACAGAAGCAATATATACGTATGTTGTGTGGAAAAAAGCATGACCAAAAAGGTTGTTTTCTTTGTCATTGCGTTGATCTTCACGGTTTCTTTATTCGGGTACTTCGGACGTGACGGAGGAAATGGTGATGGTGGCAAAAATATGGGTTCACTAGAAGAAGTCAATGCTGAAGATTTCAATGTGCTTTACATCGGCCACAGCTTCGGACGAGTTTTTGCTGAAACACTTGAGGATTATGCACATGCCACAGGATTCACCAATCACACACAGTACATCGAAATGAGTGGAGGTGTTTCAGGTGCCCCCGATGCATTATGGGAAGACGACGGCCATCGTGAGAACATCAAGGCTTACTTGGACACAGGCGAAATTGATGTTTTTGTGATGATTTGTTGCAGTATTGAGTTCATGAAATCTGATTTCCAATCAGATGCGGCAATCTGGAACTTCACCACTTATGCAGTTGACAAAAATCCGAATATCCGAATTGGTTTGGCCATGCCGTGGAAGGATCTCCCTGGAGAGTACGAAAATGCAAGCGAGTACGCAGCGAACTCAACACTCGACCTTTGGCCGTATTGGGTTAATCTATCTCAAGAGCTAGGTGCGGACTTCCCTGACAATGATGTCTTCACTTTTCATCATGGTGCAGTGGCTTACGAACTACGTGAAATGTTTGAAGCCGGAGAACTTGAAGGTGACGTCAACAAGTTGCAAGGATTGAACAATTCTGTGTTTACCGATGCAAAGGGACATGCTGGTCAAATCATGATTGATACTGGCACACTCATCTGGCTTCATGCAGTCCATGGTGTTGAGCCATTGGATCTGCCTGAATTTACCCAATGGAACACAGACATTCGAGTCATTGCAGACTCTGTTCTTTATGAACAAAATCAAGACTAGCGACATATCATTTCCATGAAATCACGAGGGGTCTCGTAAACCCCTCAAGACATTATGGTAGAGTACAATCGGTGTTCAGTCCCTCAGTACACTCGCTAGCCTCTGTGGTGCGGGTATTCGCATGGGCCTCTTGTTGGGCTAAAACCGGCTCAACCCTTATCAGTTCTAAGTCCCTAGGGAGTTTATGGTTGACATTCAATGCCCTCATTGTGAAGATGAAATAGAATTGGATGATGATGCATTTGGTGAATTCCAATGCCCGCACTGTGAAGGAGAATTTGAGTGGGGGGAAACGCCGGAAGCGAGAGGTATGGAAGGAGTTTATTCTGCGCCAATGAGCGGTATCAAGCTTGCTTCTCATGCCCTCCATGGCGCAGGAGGATTGATGTTGATCATTGGTGTATTCACCGGTTGGATTGCAATTGTATTTGATGACATGGTAAGTGCTGGACCTTTTGGCTTGAAAGTGTCATTCAATGGATTCAGTGATAAAAGCGGATGGTTTAGTTTCTTGGAAGAGGATTCTGTCCTGGCTATTTTTGGCATCATGTTCATGATTCTTATCCTCATTGCAATCGTTGTACAAATTGCACATTTGGTGTTCAGAGTCGTCATTCACATGGAAGATTCTGGAACACTCGAAGTTGGTCAGGAAATGGCATTCAATTCTTACACATACCGATGGCACACATCATTGGCAGCATTGGTCTGTTCTGTAGCAGGATTGATCGTGATGGAAATTGGTTTACTGATTGCGTTTGGGGAGTTTGGTTTCCCTCTCCCCAGCCTCTTTGCACTTTTACTAACTGGAGTTCTTGGCGCACAATTCTGCATGATGAATGTAGAATTAGCGAATGAGTGAAACAGTCATTTCTCGATCAATACTCCTGTACAGAACAGCAAGGGAGGCTGACTGGAATGGATGTTGCGCATATCCTTACAGTGGCGAGCGTTTGCAGCACATGAAACATGCCGAAATGCATCACAAATGCAGTAACTACTCAGTTTCTCCAATGAAATCTCGTTCTTTTTGTTTGAATAAAACTCCGGAATGAAGAACGGCTGAACCAAGGCACCCAGCGAGTATGAACAGAATGGCTCCCGAAATTCCTGGGCTTGCGATTGCAACGCGTAAAATGACTGTTGAGAGAATGAACCCAGTGTTTCTGGCTAAGTGTGAGAAATCGGTGATGTGCTGATAGGAGACCAGTAAGATGAGGATGTCAGCCATGATCAACACGGTGAAAAAGTCGAGGAAGAAAATCGTGCGGTTCGTGGATCCGTCTCCCTCAAATACGTTGTAGGTCCATGATGAAAGAGAGTAGATGGCCGTTAAGATGTACAACACAAGCAGTAAGATGGCAAGCTGCTTTTTCTGCGAAATGAACTTCTCCAAACCATCGCTATCATTGGTTGTTATACTCGTTTCACGCTTGTGGCTGGTAAAGAACAAGGCAGTGAGAAAGAGAATCAAAAAGGCCAAACATTCCACTGCTAAGGTCGTGATGCTTTCATCAATGGTTGAACGAACTGAAGCGTCGATATCAGACAACCTCTTCAGAATATCTCTGACCACCAGCAACGTAATGATTTCAAATTGCTTTCCAATCGAATTGGTGAACGAGTCCGGAATGGTGCGTATCAGTTCGTAGACTTCGTAAGCCAGAAAAATGGAAAAAGGAGTGTACAAAGCGTCGAGGTAGGAATCAAACAATTGACTGGTTTCTGAACTGAAATCAATCAGAGAAAGCTGGTAAAGCAAGCACAACAACAAGTGGAGCAAGAAACCTAGAATGGCGGTTCGAACGCAACCTGTTCGAAGCGCTTCGTTTGCCCTATGACCAAGAATACGGTCGAAAAGGACGGCACCTTGCATGGCCAGAACTCTCGATGGTTCATTGAAATAGGTGCGTTCTCGTCCATGAGCATCTTATTTGCCACAATTTGTAACCGAATTGCCAACAGCAACACCTTGAGAAGGTGACTTCCTTTCACCAATGGAATGACTTCAGTCCATTGTTCACCGTGGTATTCTTCGAGTTTGGCTGGTATACGTTTTCAATAATGGCATCCGCAACTTAAGGCATCAGAAAGGTCAGGATGCGTCGTTTTGCTTGAAAGGGTTGATGTTTGCGCTCGCCCACTGTTGGCAGTCGATGGCATTGGATTGGCAAGTCTAGATCCGAACGTCAATTGACGGCTGAGAAATAATAAGCACTTCCGAGCAGGGTCACAAGGGAGCGACATGCGGGTTTGCTACGGTTTGGTTGGCATGACGCGAGGTCATGCTGCCAGAGCCCTTGCCATTGGTCAGGAACTGCTCGACCGTGGTCATGAGGTGTTGTTCTGTACGGAAGGTGACGCTGAAGAGTTGTTAAGCGCACGGTTCGGCAAGGAACGTGTGTTGAAAACTTCAACGCCAAAGTATTACCTCAAGAACGGACGCTTGTCGATTTGGAGAACCGTTTTCGGAAACAGAAAGTACCTCTATGGGCGTCGAAAACTGGCCAAGCCCCTTCTTGCACACCTCCAAGAATGGAAACCCGATCTTACGATTTCTGACTATGAACCCCTGATGTGGCAAGCCTCGAAGGTGCTCAAGATTCCACATGTTGCCGTCAACAGTCAGGAATTCTTTATCTCAAGCCCACTGCCAAAAGGACTCAGCCTTGCTCACAGAATTCAGGCCAAAGCCGGTGGTCTGATTGTGCGACGTTTCTCCCCCACAGCCGACCTTCGAATCGTTGGGAAAATATTGGTCGAAAAGCGCCCGAAAAGCAAGGCAGTGTTTGTCGGTGCGATTCTAAGAAAGGAATTTGACAACCTCACTTGGCAGCCTCAAGGCGAGCATTTCGTCGTCTATTCATGCCCGATGCTCGAACAATCGCTTGCAGGGATCAACCGAATCGCCCAGCGTGAACAAAAGCGTGGCAAGGTGTTTGGTGTCCCGGCATCAATGGTCGAAGGCTACGATTGGCTTGACCATCAACCAACCTCCGAAACAGGATTTCTCACAGCGGTTTGTTCTGCGGACTTTACCGTCGCAACACCCGGAAACCAATTCATGGCGGAGACGCTCCTTCTCGGCCTCCCTGTGCTAATGACGCCAACACCGAAACAGTTTGAGCAAGAAATCAACGCCAAGATGCAACTGCAAGCGAGGCCACATCAGTACGCGATGTTTCATGCTGATGCCCAAATTCCTGATCCATCAATGGCTCATAACGACGCGACTGACGCAAGCGGGCGAAGCAAAACGGTTGACTTGATTGAGGCGTTGCTCACGCAATAAGAAGCACCCACTCCGTCCCCAAATGGCTGAAACGATAGCAGAAATCATCCGTCTTTTCTTGCAAAAAACCGCTCGAATCTCGACGGAATAGAATTTGACCGGTTGAAGTTTTTTTAATGATAATAATCCATTGTTTCTTATGGAGAGCGCAAAAAACCATGCCGAGATGGTCTCGTTTGCCGCGTATTTACCTGAAAAAACCGTTAAAACCACATCATTTGCGGGAACAAAGGACATGCCTCGTTCACTCGACTTTGTTCGATTGACAGGCATCACCTCACACCATGAGGTTGCCAAAGAACAAGGGAGCCTCGAATTAGCCGTTCAGGCTGGTAAGAAAGCGATTGCGAGGGCAGGCATTGAACCGGATTCTCTCGGTTTGATCATCAACGCCTCGGTAAGCAAAATGAATCCCAACTTGGATCAGCACCTCTCACCAAGTCTCGCAACTTTAGTGGCCAGTGAACTCGGTGCCAAGAATGCTCAAACATTTGACGTTTCAAATGCCTGTGCAGGAATGGTGACGGCTTTGATGATTGCAGAATCGAGAATTAAATCTGGAAAAATAGAGTATGCAATGGTGATCTCTGGAGAGTTCATCACCCCAATCATCGATGAAGCCAAAAGGAGAAATCTGTATCTTACGCCACGTGCAATTGCCTCCCTGACGGTGGGGGATGGTTCGGCTGCCTACATCTTAGGCCGGACCAAACACGAGGGTCGAATTAAGTTCAGCGAACCGATTACATTCGCTCAATACAATCGACACTGCATCGGCCAAGCATCGAAACGCCATCGGGGTCCACAAATGCGTACAAAGGCGAGGGATTTACAAAACGGGGTCATGACCAACATTGGAATCTTTTTACAACGCTCCTTGCTTCATATGGACCTCAAATGGAATGAAATCGACCATACATACTCGCATCCAACAACTCCGAAAGCCGTCAAGAAAGGTGCAAAAATCGCAAGCGATTTACTGGGCGAAATTAATTTCCTGCACAATGATAGCTTCGATACTGCAAACACAGCATCGACGACTCACGGCGTCTTACTGGAGAAATCGCAAAAGAATGGTTACCTGCAATCGGATGAAACTGCGATTATCATTTCCTTTGGCTCAGGACTTGCCATCCTCGCCATGCATTTCAATCTTCCAAAGGGGGTGAAAGATTGGTCGTGATGTTGTCGTGGCAGAGTTGCAAAATAAAGCCCACACACCTTCTCAAGTCAACACTTACCTTGGTGAAAGAAACGATCAAAATGGCCAATATCCAACTTGAAGACATCGGGCTCATTGTACATGGTGGGGTCTACAAGGAGCACTTCAGGACAGAACCTGCATTTGCGACCCATATCCAAGGTGATTTATCGCTGCATTGTACACAACTCTCGATGAACAGTCCACATTGTTTTTCCTTCGATGTCACCGATGGCAGTTGTAGCCCACACATCGCACTCCAATCGATTGCAGATCTTCTGCCAAGCATGAAATCAAAGTATGCATTGTTGTGTGTCGGTGATGATCGACCAACGAAGCATTCTGAATGGAATGAAGAATCGTATTGCTTTGTGGCAGTGATCGGTATGTCTGGAGACGGCCCTCGATTGGTATCGGTTGATTTTGACGATCATCAATTAAATCCCAATTTGACCATCAGAGGATATTTTGATGAACAAGTAAGGGGCAACAAAGTTGTTGAATCTGGGACCACCACATACGCAGAAACAAAGCACGACGGTCACTCCTTTTCAGGCCATCAGCGATGGTTATCTGGGCAGCATATGCACGCATTCCACAGCGTTATGGATGAACATAATGATACACATGAGCATTGCATCGTTGACCGGTCAGGTAAGTCGACCACTGCCAAGTGGGAGTTTTGAGTATGAACGATCAACGGAGCAAGGAAGAAAAATTTCTTCTCGTTTTTTTGGTGGTCTTGTGCATCTATCACATCGTTGCTCGATTCGGTTTGGCAGTTGACCTGCAGTGGCATACCGATGTTGGCAGGGACAAGTTATTCACGCCTCCTCACATTATGATCCTCGCAGGAGTCATTCCCACCAGCCTGTTCATTGGTTGCTACGTATTGTGGTACAGTTTCATCAAACAAGACGATAAAATCGGCTTCACGCTTGGTCCTTTGACTGCGCCAACAAGCATTTGGATGATGATTTGCGGTTTGGCAACATTATTGATTGGTGGTTTGTATGATGATTTCTGGCACACAAGCTACGGCGTTGATACAACGATTATCACACCCCCCCACATTTGGACGTTTGCAGGTGGCATGTTAATTGAAATCGCAACGATTGTTTTGGCGTTGCAGATGAAGCAACAAATGAAAGAAAATACGCCTCCATGGATGAATTTGATAATTCTGGGAACATTGTGGGCACTGGTTTACCATTTCCATCTCGCATTTGCAAACTTCTTGGATCCACGGGTTTGGACCATTGAAATTCTGAATGTCAAAATCCTCTTGCACTTCATATTTGCAGGCGCTACACTGCTGCTCTTCCTTCCTTTAGCGGACCGATGGCTGGGTAAAAATGGGGCAATCCATCTCTCACGACTCTTACTTGGATCTCAAGTCTTATTCTTGGTATTGGTGCCGTTTTTGGTCACTTCGTTCATGACTGAGGAGCATTTTTTCCGTCCTGGTTCACCCCATACCACATGGGCTGCTCACTGCTTACCATGGCTGTTAGTGCCTGGTCTCATGATTCTCAAACGGTATTCATCACTCGAAAACCCGAATTCCATGATTGCATTGGTGATGATCGTCGATGTGGTTTGGATTCCTACATTTGTTGACTACATTCCTGCCGAAGTTGGAATTTTTAACACACTGGTTTCGTTGGTCGTTAGCATCTTCCTTCTCAGAGTCTTTTGGTCGGCGAGTCAAGGTTTTGGACCTGCAATTGAGCGATTATCTTCTCCTCAATTCATACGCTTACGAACGGACAATCACAGCCCAATGAAATTGGCATCCCTCGCCGGTGTTTTGATTCTGTTATTGGCACCAATCGCCAGCGGTCATACGATTCACATGACCGAGGAAGGTGAAGGATTTGATGCTCCAAAGCGTTTCTTAATCGATGTCGATGACCAGTATGTATGGGTTGAATTCATGATGTGGCCTCCCAAAGCAATCACTGAGACTGAAGTTCTCATCCTGCCAGCATCGAATGAGACCGTTGAAATCACGGATGCGTGGATTGAAGTCGTGTATCCAACAGAAAACGATGAAGTTCGAATGAGGACGAATTTAGAGAGAGAAGGTGACTATTCACTGTGGACTGGACCGCTTAACTTCCCATTTGCGGGCAATCAAACTGTACAGATATGGCTTGAGGTGGACGGACGATCCACATTTACAGAAATCCCAGTGGATGTTGAAGGACCGCCACTCTTGCCAGTTTGGGTGGCTTGGCTCATCGCATTGACATGGCCGACGATGATCGTGCTGTTTTGGAAAAACATCTCAAATAAAATACCTCGAAGGGTGGAATGATGAGGGTCATTGTCACGGGTGCAACCGGCTCGTTGGGCCAGGCGTTGTTGGTGCGTCTGAGGGAGGAGAACTATTCTGTTCTCGGCCTTGGGCGTTCGCAACGCAAAATTGACCACCTCACATCACAAGGATTTGAGATGAAGCAGTGTGATATCACAAATTTACAACAAGTGAATGATTGCATCAGTGGCGGTGATATCGTCATTCATTGTGCAGCCTTCGCAGCCCCATTCGGCAGTAAAAAGAAGTTTTTCGAAACCAATGTTGAGGGGACCAAGAACATATTCACAGCGGCCAAAAACAGTTCTGTGTCTCGAATCGTTGCCATTTCATCAGCATCGGTGTTTGATGGAAGCAGCCATGAAAGGCCACATGGAGACCAAACTCCAAATCTACAATTCAGGCCACGGCATCCATATGGGGCAAGTAAATTTGATGCCGAGATGGTGTGTCATTCCAATGAAAAGGACTCATGGATTGGGCTAAGGCCTCGAGCGGTCTTCGGAAAGGGTGACCAAACCCTCATCCCTCGATTGAAGAAGTTAATCGGGAAGGGCCATTACAAAACGATTGGCGCTGGTGAGGCTTTCATCGACGTCACCTGCCTGTCCAATTTCATCGATGCGGTGTGCTTATCGATCACGGCACCAAAAGAAAGCCTCGGGCAATTTTACAATATCTCAAATGGCGATCCTCGGACCTTTCGAACGATTATGGAGACCTATACATCCAAATTTTCAAACAATCATAAGCAACGTAAAATTCCTTACCTGCCAGTTTTCTTGATGGCTCATCTTTTCAACATAACAGCCTCACTTGTTCCCGGTAAAAAATGGGAACCCAGCGTGACTCCCTACGGACTACGACAGGTGACGAGGTCGCTGATTCTGGATACATCGGGGGCTCAACAAGCATTGAACTGGAGCCCGAAAAAGACCTTTGAACAAGGGATGGAGGAGTTGGAATGAGTAAACTTCGTACCATCGCAAGGTATGTGATGACGCCTAAGAAGTTCAAGAGTCGAATGCAGATCGAGAAAGTCCAACACGCTGGGATGAAAAAACATGTCAAGTTCATCAGGAAAAACTCACCATTTTATGCTCGGCATTGGGATGGTCTTTCCGATGATCAGTGGGCGGAATTCCCACTTATTGATAAGTCGGTGATGATGGAGAACCTCGGTGACTTGCTAACGGTTCGGTTGGATGTTGAACAAGCAACGAAGTTAGCAAAAAAGGCAGAGCAGTCCAGGGACTTCTCATCGAAAATTGGACCGTATTCAATCGGCTTCTCATCAGGAACGAGCGGGTCCCGAGGTATGCATTTTGTCAGTGAAAAGGAACAAGCAAGTTGGGCCGGTTTCATGCTGTCAAGAGGATTGGATGATTCGATTCTTTCACGGCAAAAAATAGGTCTAATTTTAAGGGCGAATTCAAACACATTCGAGTCAATTGGTTCAAAGCGAATCAAATTCAAATTCTATGATTTGATGAAACCGCTCGAGGAAATCCATCAAATGATTTTACAAGATGACTTGGACATTCTCATCGGTCCACCCAGCGTTCTAAGGTACTTAGCGGACGTAAAATCACCGCTCAAAGTGAACAAGTTAGTCTCTGCAGCAGAGGTGCTTGATGAGATTGATCGCAGGCACATTGAACAACACTTTGGCCAAATCGCCCACCAATTTTATTCTTCCACCGAGGGAGAAATAGCTGCAACATGTGAGTTTGGGACATTGCACCTCAATGAAGGAATAATGGTCATCCAAAAGGAGTGGGTCGATGAGGAAAAAGGCTGGTACCATCCAATCATATCTGATTTCAAACGCAGCACTCAACCGATCATTCGCTATCGACTCAACGACATTCTCGTCGCTTCAAAGCAACCGTGCAAATGTGGGGATGCGAGGGAATCAATCGATTCAATCATGGGTCGGCAAGATGACATTTTCTTGCTAAAAAAGCGAAATGGTGGCGAGTATGAGCAGATTGTCCCCGACTTCATTCGAAGAGCAGTCATGCAAATGCATCCTGACATCACTGCATACAGAGCCATTCAACGATCTGCTGATGAAATTGAGGTTCAGTTACTGCCAGAAGACTTGGAGCAAGTATCGCTTGAAGGATTTGATTTAGTTTGGCAACAAAAAAACGTGGAAACACCGAAGATAATCATCACGAAGTATGAACATAAACCATCGGCTACCAAACTGAGAAGAATTCAACGAGAATTCACCATTTCGTGATGTTCTTCATCGATTGCTGCCATTGGACACAAAAAGTGCTTAACTCGCCATTGGTGATGAACCATTACGAACCTTCAACCATCTATAGAGTAAGAGGATGCAGAAGACAACTGACACAATTCGGAAGAAGTTTTCGAGCCCTGGCGTGATGCGGTTTTCTGGGGAAAAGAAACTCCAATTGAACGAATCATAAATCGAAAATCCATTTCTCGAGAAAAAGGCATCCAAGACAATCAGGTAATACAGGCTGTAGACTCTGAAGGTGATCCATTTGCTCCACGACTTGACATACACACAACTCAACAAAGCAATTGCTAAAATTGCAATTCCGCTGGAGGTCAGCATCGATTCCTCTGGATGGAAAAACAGCCCAATTGTCAGGCATGCCGAGTAAGCAATCACCCACCAATGGTCTTCAAACCCAATGTCCTGGTTTTCATCATAAGAAAATTTAGGAATGGTTAGGATCAAAACAACACCGAAGAAAGCCGTAACAAATTTATCAAACACGGCAACGTAAACTGCCGCCTCAGCAATGTTCAGTGCGAGGGTAAAACGCAGCACAGATGGCATGAATGCAAACACTTTTTCGACCATCTCACCCGTGAAATGTGGTTTACACTTGGTAAACGAGAAGAGAACAGTCGGTATGATCACGCTGTAATACTTGATTTGTATAAACAGACTAAATTGATTTATTTCTGCAACAAACGGGTAGAGCATTGCAATGAGAACAACCATTCCGAATGTGGCTCTTCGATACTTCTCTGTCACCATCAAGAACAAAAGGCAGCCCAGAAGATACAGCACAAAATCAAGCATACAATCACTTTGGAATTCCCGATGATTGAAAAATCGTCAACGATGACACTTAGTATTTATCCGGGCCGATTCGATGGCTTGATTTGTTCAGAACACAGCAGCGCTCCATCGTTCCTGTCGGCTCAAGAGTTATACTTGCAGTTAGCAGGGAATGGTTTGTGGATGAGTTCGCTACCTTAGAAACGGAGCTTAAACTCGATTCGGGAACAGTGGACCTCGAGGAACTGGTCCTTGACATAGAAGGCTCGATTGTCGAAGCTGATCTTTTTTTCAAGCGAAATGTTCATACTTTCAAATCACAACTTAAGTACACCTTGTTTGTGATGGGTATTGTCTTATTGCCACTGTTTGGAATCGGAATTCCATTGATTGTAATGAGCCTGAGCAACGGCCCACTCGATGAAGACACCACTGTTGTGAAAGCGACTGCCTACGTCAAAGAACACCGTCTGCTAACCGAATATCACCTCCACAACTCGACCGTGAAAATGGCACGAATGTTTCCACTCACTGATGCATCATACCTCACATTGAACACTTCATACGGAGGTGAGTACCAAGATCGTACGTATTACTCGTATTCGGTGCACAGTGGTGCTCGGAAGTACGAACTCTTGCATTATCAACGGTTCTACAAACAGTCAGATGCAATTCAAAAGCAGATCGAAATGGTTCATGATTTTGCTGCTATGGCAGGACTCTCATTTCAGGCATCAGAGTAAATAGGCTCAGGTTTCAGTCCTAACTCATTGTTCCAATGCGTGGATTGGAATCGATTCGACCAGATGCTCCGGTGAATTTCTGCGTTCTGAAAACCGCTCATAAAAGCATGAACAGGGCGAAGCCTTGATGCAAGGAAGGCGTGAGGATAACCCATCCGAGGTGGCTCAATGGCAGGCGAAGATGTGGTGATTGATCCTTGGGGCAGCGCCCAGTCAACGGATTACGACCGCATCATCGAACAATTTGGGTTATCTTCGATGGACAATGTGAGGATTGATTCCCCTTCTCGCCTTCACCGACGTGGCATTGTTTTTGCTCACAGAGAGTTGGATACGGTGCTTGAGGCACAACGGAGAGGCGACGGCTTTGGTGTCCTCACAGGGCTCATGCCGAGTGGCCAGATGCACCTCGGCCATTCGATGGTCATCGATCAGGTCAAGTGGTTCCAGCAACAAGGCGGCGATGTCACCATTGCAGTTGCGGACCTCGAAAGCCAAGCAACCCGGGGCGTTTCCTTGGAAAAAGGGCGAGCCATTGCACTCGAGGAATACATCGCCAACTATGCGGCGCTTGGTTTGGATGTTGAGCGAACCAATGTTTACTTCCAATCTTCTCGACCGATCGTTCAAAGGCTTGGATTCCAACTTGGAAAGCGAACCAACTTGAATGAATTTGAAGCGATTTACGGGTTTGGTGGGGAAACGAACCTCGCTCACGTTCAAGCACCTATGGTTCAAGTAGGTGATATCTTACATCCTCAAACTGACGATTATGGCGGGCTACGTCCAATTGTTGTTCCAGTCGGTGTCGACCAAGATCCACACCTACGGTTGACACGAGGCCTTGCGTCGAAAACAAATTGGTTCAATGTCGCCGATGGGAAACATTCTGGCGTCAGCATCACCCTCTCTGTCCATGATGAAAACGCAGCCGTGTTGGGTCAATTGCCAAATGGGCGAATGGACAAACAACGCCTCAAGGAAATCTTTGACGGTATTGTCAAATGCATGACTGAACTCGGCTACTCCGACATTCAATCGAATCCTAAACAAGGTACTGTCAATGTTCCAAGCGCAACAAAGCGCGACAAAACCACCATTCGAATGAAACTCTTGGCCCATGAACGTCAATTGGGTGGCATGGGTCTGCTTGCACCTTCCTCAACCTACCACCATTTTGCTGTCGGAATGACCGGTGATAAAATGAGCAGCAGTCAGCCGAAAACCACCCTCTTCCTTGGCGATGACCTGCCGACTGTGGAGAAGAAAATCAAGCGTGCGTTCTCCGGCGGTCAATCGACCGTTGAAGAGCACCGACGCCTCGGTGGAAATCCCGATATTGACGTCGCCTATCAGTACATGATGTACTTCTTTGAAGAAGACGACGCCTACCTTGCAGAAATCAATTCACAGTACCGTGCTGGCAAACTCTTGGCTGGTGAAATGAAGCAGTTGTGCATCGATCGTGCCGTTGATTGGTTGGGTCAACTTCATGAGATGCGCGACCAAACGGCGCATTTAGTCAAGGATTTCTTAGCCGAAGACGCCCGCTAATCAGGCCTCATCATCAGATGAAAACACCGCTGGGTCAGGTCCAACCGGTAATGCTTGCAACTCATCTTCTGTCAAGTCTCGATGGGTGGCATCATCGTGCATGATCATTGAATGGCCATGCGGGTCAAGCAACTCAAGCGTGAGTGGTCCAGTGCTGGCATCGCCCGCAGTTTCAATCCGCATCAACATGTCCATCAATTTCTCAACAGACCCAACCGCTTCGGCTAGGGTTTCCTCATCGAGCGGAGCCTCATTCTTGATTCGCTCAACTTCTGACTGAACATCACGGAGCACCATTTGAATAATGTCGACAAATCGGTTGAGCACGCCCTCGACGTTGCTCACATACCCTGTTGCGTTGCTGCCTGGTGCGACTTCCAAATCCAATTCCAACACTTTCACAGTGCATGACGAAGATCGAATCACTCGAGCTGATAAACTCTCTTTGGAATTGACGTTAAGACGCCATCCTCCTGCTTTTTTGCCTTCAGCAGGTATGAAGTCAGTCTGTCGCCAGCCGCATGAATGGCACATGACCGTCACTTGCGTGTGTTCGCCAAAGTAAGGAATTTCGTCCACATGGGCGATCATGAACACCTTGCCGGGAACGCTGCAAATGGGGCAAGGAATGTTGACTGGCTGTTCTTCCATTACAATCCAACCTCATTGAAATTTCCTGGCTCGACAGCAAATGCTTCCATTTCCACGCCGTTCACACCCCGGCAACCCGGAGGGAGCAAGAGCAGGCGTGTGCTTGTCATTTTGAGGATTTCACCGCCGAGGTCATTTTTGATAAAACCGTTGAGTTGGTCAATGGCAGCGTTGAACTCGATGGTCCGTTTCATCAATCGGTTCATTTCGACGATGACCGCATGCCCATCTGCGACCCAGTCAAGCAAGGGAGCGCATCCAGTGAGGTCATTGAGCACAGCACGATGGAGCACAAGCCCGCCGCCTTCAACGGGGATTGGTGGGTAAGGGTAGCGTTTCCCTAAGTCGTGGAATTTGGCAGTCGAGGTCGGTGGTGCCGTGGCCGCTTGTTGCTGCATGCTTGGCATTTCGAAACTCCGCAGCGGTGCATCGACTTCCACGCCCGCTTTCGCAGCCTCATCCTCTCGTCGGATCATCTCGTCAGCTTTGGCCAACACATCCAAATCCGGCATGGATGGTACGGAGGGTGCGGACGGTTCAAGGGGTTGCGATGGCGCAGCAGGTGGAGTTGCCGGCTGCGTAAAGGCGTCGAGTGAAGCCTGAGCCTCATCGCGTTTCCCCTTCTTCCGTCGGCGCATGAGTTGACATTAGGGGCCACACCTCAAGAAGACTCCCATGCTTTCGCATACAACGGTTGAGTTTGTATCCACTCACGCTTCATCCGTACGGTTCGGCGGGTTGATAAGGGGCCGTCAATAACACAGGCTTGCGCCTCAACCTTCAAGAGGTGTCGGCATAGAGAAGGGATTGATGATGATGGAGAACCAACCGACCGTAATGAAAACTGGAACAAGCACACTCGGCATCACTTTCGATGGTGGCGTTGTTGTTGGAGCAGATCACCGAGCCACTATGGGCCATTTCATCGCAAACAAAAGCGTTCAGAAGTTGTTCAAGATTGGCGACAACCTTGCTCTCACCACGGCTGGTCTCGTTGGCCATGCCCAATCCCTCTCCCGCACGCTTGCTGCAGAAGTGTCGTTGTTCCAACTTCGACGCCAACAGCAAATGACGGTCAAGGGTGCTGCGACCTTTACCGCAAACATTCTCGCTGGTCGCCCACACTGGGTCCAACTCCTCATTGTCGGTGTTGATGATGAAGGCGGCCACGTCTATTCCATTGACTCCGCTGGTGGTTCGATTCCTGACTCCTACTGCGCTACAGGATCTGGTTCCCCGTACATGTACGGTGTGCTCGAAGATGGATTCAGCGAGGGCATGACCCGGACCGATGCATTGAAACTCGCCGCCCGCGCCCTTCACGCATCGGGGCAGCGTGACGCCGCCTCCGGCAACGGCATGGATTTGGCTGTAATCACAGCAAAAGACGGCTATGTCGCCATCACCCAAGGCGAAATCGACAAGCTCCTCGCTTGAAGGCAAACCTTTCACTTTCCCGCGGCTCAACGCTGCAATCCCAATCGGGAGCGGTGCACGATTTTTTGTGCGAGCACGGGAAGACGGTGAATACGATGCGCATTACGTTTAAAGAATTGAAGGACCAGATAGCGAAGGTTGTCCCAAAGGACATTCCCTACACGGTTGAACTCGAAGCAGGAAACATAGCAATTGTCACACCAGTCCCAGCCAAGTTCGGCGGTGGCGATGGTTTGATTGGAAAGATTGCGAAGCGCGTCAAGCGAAAGATTGTCCTCCGACCTGATGAATCGATCATGAAGAGCGAAGAAGATGCCAAAAAACTGATTCATGAGATTGTCCCAGAGGCTGCAGAAATCACCAACCTTTACTTCGATTCATGCTACCGTGAAATCATCATCCAATGTCAAAACCCAGGTGAAGCAGTTGGTCGACGTGGGGCGAACTTGAACGCCATTCGCGACCAAACAGGCTGGCTTGTCAAGGTCGAGAGAACTTCACCGATTATCTCGAAGACGGTCCACGACATCCGTGGCTACCGTCAAGCACACGCTCCTGAGCGCCGAAAGCTGCTCAAGGACTTCGGATTGAACATCCACCGTCCTCAGCGACCAGGCTCTGCTTGGGCGCGAGTGACTGCACTGGGCTCCTATCGAGAAGTCGGACGTGCCTGCCACTTCGTCACAACCAACGAATCACGGATCATGATTGACGTCGGCGTGAACATTGCCTCGGACACCGATCCAATGCCTTACTTCACCGCTCCTGAAGCGTTGCCCCTCGAAAAGTTGGATGCAGTTGTTCTTACCCACTCACACCTCGACCACGCAGGGATGCTCCCTGTTCTGTTCAAGTACGGCTACCGTGGTCCTGTCTACTGCACACCACCGACCCGTGACTTGATGCTCTTGTTGCAAACTGACTACCTGAAAGTTGGCGGTGCTGAAGGCAAGCGAGCACCCTACGACATGGAAGACATCCGCACCTGCATGAAGCACGTCGTCGATGTCGACTGGGGCGAAACCACTGACATTGCACCTGATGTCAAGTTGACCTTCTCCAACGCTGGGCACATCCTCGGCTCCTCCGCTGTCCACCTCCACATTGGTGAGGGAAAGCACAACATCGTGTTCAGTGGCGACCAAAAGTACGAGAAATCTTGGCTCTTTGATGCAGCCAACACCCGGTTCCCTCGCGTCGAGACACTCGTCATCGAATCAACCTATGGCGCGTCTGGCGACTACCAACCCTCTCGTCAAGAAGCAAACCAAGAATTGCAAGACATCGTTTCAAGAACCATTTCCCGTGGTGGGAAACTCATCTGCCCTGTGTTCGCAGTGGGTCGAAGTCAAGAAGTGATGATCGCCATTGACGAATTGTTCCGTTCTGGACAAGTCAAGCCGGTGCCAGTGTGGCTGGACGGTATGATCCAAGAAGCAACGGCGATTCACGCCTCTCACCCGGATTACCTCACCAGCAGCTTGCGCAAATCCCTGCTCAAGGACGATGGCGAGAACCCATTCACCAGCGAGTGGTTCCGACCTGTCAAAGGCCGTGAACTACGTGAAAGCATCATCATGGACAACTCACCATGCATCGTGTTGGCGACCTCTGGTATGCTCAACGGAGGTCCTGTCATGGAATACTTCCGACACTGGGCGCATGAAGACCGGAACTCACTCTGCTTTGTAGGATATCAAGCAGAAGGAACACTGGGTCGCCGTCTCCAGAAAGGATTCGGTGAAGTTCCAATGGTCATCAACGGTAAGACTGAGATCGTCAAGATTGGTTGCGAAATGGTGACCATCGACGGATTCTCTGGCCACTCGGACCGACGTCAGTTGCTTGATTTCGTCGACCAGTTGTCTCCAAAGCCGAAAAACATCATTTGTCATCACGGCGATTACCACAAGTGCAACGAACTCGGGCACACACTCCGTGAACGGTACAAGTGCCGAACCTATGCTCCAAAGAACTTGGAAACGATTCGTCTGCTGTGATCACAGCAACGGAACATCAAACCCTGCATCGAGCGGGTCTGGCAGTTCGGTATCGAGTGGAGTCTCTCCATCCATGCTCGCAGTGATTGCTCCTATAGATTGAGAAGTTTTGATGGCTGTGGAGCCAGTCATGGCTGTTTCTTTTTCCCCATCGAACAAAAACCAGATCAAAATGATCAGCACGATGGTGCTCGCAATGACCACAAGCGTGAGGCTTGTTGCTCCTTGCGCTACATTGAGGATGGCTGCGCCAAGAATAACCACCAATGCGGCGAATGCCAACACCGCCCGGGAATTCATCGCCATACACATGGCACAACCACGGTGTTCATGAACCCGTTGCGTCTGTCTTGACACCATGTATGCGAATGACGGTGCCCGTTCGAGTTCGGTTGCCTGCCCCGGATGGCTGATGACTGCGGTCGCTCCTTGGGGCGAAAATGCGGAAGATGCTTACGACCAAGGCTTGGTTGAACTTGGCCTCGGTGATGCACGCCTCATTGAGATGAAGGGCGCCATGCTTCCGCTTGGATTTGGAGCCACTGCGCCGCAACCGCTTCCAATGGGCTCACTTGTTGAATGCCATCTTGCGACGGCATACGCTTGGAGCGGCTCCACTGCCTGCGCAGGTGTTGCTTGGGCTGCATGTGAAACGCCTGAAGGCGATGCGTGTGCGATTGTGGCCACAATCTCCACAGATTTGGATTATGAGGAAACATCTTTGTTGCTTCGAAGGAACTTGCAACGCCGACTGGCCAGTCGTGATTTAGAAGTCAAATCCTTTGATGTCGCTGTTGATGAAGTCACCGCAGCAAACGATCATCACGGTGTGGCAATGGCCGCCCTCATTCTGCCGAACTCTCTTTCGCTTGGTGCTAAGACTGGCACTGGAAAGGTCCGTGGCGGCTTAACTCGGAAGGCAGCAGACATCCCGACTCCACCAAAGCGAGTTGATGTCAAAGCCCCTGCAGCACCAGCGCTTCGCCCTGGCTCTCGAAAGCAAAACACAGATTTCTCACTGTGAAGAAGTCTTGAAAGACCCTCGACCTGAACGAGGGGCATGAGCAACGCAGGGTTCAACGTCATTCGTTGCCCTGCATGTTCCACATGTCACGGCCGACGTGGCCTCTCTGCATCTTGTCCGCACTGCGGTCAGCGATTGGGCGAACACGGTGTCGTGGTCAAAACCGTGCGTTCTGCTGAAGCATTGAGGGTCGAAGTGGCGCTGCAGAACACACCTCCAGAATTGCGTGACTTGCTCCGGAAGAAGATGAATGACAAAGATCCAATTTCGGATTTCAATGACGAAGTCCCTTCGAGAACGATGGGTGGCTGGGTTCAGGATTCCAAAGACGAAGAGGGCATCATCACCGTCGAGTCTGTCCAACATACGTTGAACAAAAACCACTCCAATTTGGATGCAAATGAGGTTCTTGAGCAAGCTGAGGTTCAAGGAATGCTGATCCGATTGGCCGAAGGCCGGTGGATGCTTCTTGAGTGAACTTCATAGGTAGGATGTCGTGGGACGGAATGCAAGGGCGATTGGGTTAGCTTGGCCTATACTCGGGCGTTTGGGACGCTTGGACCCAGGTTCAAATCCTGGATCGCCCACCAGCAATGGTGTCAATTCACTCCGGTAGGATGATTTCATGGACCCACAAAAGGTGGTATCCGAACTGAGTTTTGATGAAGGACTGCGGGATTGACTCGGGCTCCATCGCCCACACCGCATCTTCGAAGTCTTGCACCATTTGACCTTCGACAAATTCCCCGAGGTCGCCTTTCTTCGCTGCGCTTGAACAGTTGGAATGCTTCTTGGCCAACTTCTTGAACAGTTTCAATGGTCGCTTGGCCGTCTGAATCTCTTCGAGCAGCTGTCGCGCTTGTGGTTTGTCTGCGACCAAGATATGACGCACGTGTGCCTTTCTTGGCTTACGTCTCTTGTCGTGCCTTCGCATTTAGCCTCAACTCCCGTACCATGCCTGTTGCTGTCCTGTCAAAAAAGTGTGCCACTGCCCACGCAGCCAGTGTCAAGAAGACTGGATGAAGACCCCTCGTGACCATTTCTCGCTCGATGTCAGTGCTGACCATCGGCAACAGGCTGACCCATCCAATGGCATAGGCAATGAATGCAAACAATGTGTGAGGGGTTACGTTTCGATTGAACAACCAACCGAAGTTTCTGCGATGGTGTTCAACAGCCATCATCGTGCTCACAGATGCGAAAAACTTCAATCGATTGATCCCTGAAGTTTCGTTTCCATACACGGACTTTGCAGGCACTTCAAGCACCCTCCATCCGCCTTTGGCTAATTGGATGAGCCAAAAATTCGGGTACCCATAGCCTTTCCAAGATCGTTTCCAATTCCATTCACGAAGCACTTCATGCGAAGTCGCCGTGTAACCGCATTGTGGGTCTTCAATCGGTTGGCCTGCGGCAAGTGTGGTAGCAAGGCTGAGGACTTTACTGGCCACCTTGCGGTGAGCAGGCATGTTGTTTGTACCAGCATTGTGTGCGAAGCGGTTGCCTTTGACATGGTCCGCTTGACCAAGAATCACAGGGGCGATGAGGGTACCAAAGTCACTCGGATCCATTTGGCCATCACCTGCCATCACCACGCTCACAAAGGGGCCTTCAAACTGCCCGAGCATGGCTCGATGCCCAGCGTCGATGGCCGCCCCGACACCCTCGCCATCCAATTTAATTTCAATCACGTGTGCATGAGTTTTGGCAGCCTTGATTTCTTCATGGGTGGCATCAGTGGAGCCGTCATTGACCACAATAATGCAATCGACCAGTTCAGGAATAGTTTCGATGACCTTGCGAATGAACGGAGCTTCGTTTTTGGCGGGCACGACGACCCCAACCGACCACCCGCTCTCCATAACATTGCGAGCCACCTCCGGGTCAAGAACATGACCTTGCATTCGGCATCGATGACGGTTGAAGAGAAACGGGCTCCGCACCACCCTTTGTTTGAGAGGGTTGATAGGGAGAACGCACGGCTTGAGGGGTGTGGCAGACATACCATTGCGCATTGTCCTTGTTGGAAAGGACATTGAATTGCGTGTTGTCTCGTTGATTGTCAGAGCGAGGGAAATCGCTGACGACGTGGTGTTTTTGGATCTTGGTTCGAACGACACAACGGTGGAACTCACAGAAGAGGTGGGTTGCCAGACACTCCATTTCAGTTCGGTGTTTGACGCTGTTCACCTTGCTACGTTCCTCAAAGACTCAACGCTTGATGCTGCGACCACAACCTTAGCTATTCACGTTACAGATGGCTGGAAATTACAAGACATCTCACTTTCTATTAACCGAGCTCGCGAACTATGGGACATCCATATTTCACATCACGCCGAACCAAGCGGCGATGAACAGGAGGCACCTTTGGTGCTCTCAGGATTGGAAATCCGTCACATCGTTATGACCAAAGCGGGCATGGATGCCATGGCCGATGTTTCTATAGAAGGTACTTCTGAGGAGTTGGATGAGGGCCTTCGTGTGCGGATTGTCCGAGGTTCAAACAACGTCAACATACACCAACGGGAATCGTTGGCCACTGCATCGAAGTTCGCACAACTGTTCTACTGGATGCTCGAATCCAAGCACCCACTTCTGCTGTTTGGGATTCCCGGCGTGGTTCTTTTCATCCTCGGTTACAGGCTTTCTGGGAACATCGTTGGTGCATTGGAAGAAATCAATTCGACCTCGATTGGCGTGACATTGGCGACGATCGCTATGACACTGATCGGTTTGTTCAGCATCATGGTGGCGCTGATTTTGTACATTATGGGCAAGCAAGTGGAACAAATACAATCGCAATATGATTGGCCTTCTCGCACCTGAGCGTGAGAGGCATTGAGAGTGAGTGGAGCATGATGACGAATATGAATGAACCTCGATTAGTCTGCTTAGACATGGACCGTGTTCTTGTCGACCACCTTTCGACGTGGCAGTTCGTCTACGATGGTTTGGGTATCTCAAACGATGAATCCTTTGAATTGTACAACCAAGGTCTCCTCGACGAGTGGGATTGGATCAAACTTGACATTGCTCTCATCAAAGAAACCAGAAAAAACGGTCCACCGGTCCTCGATAGTGAACTTCGTAGCTTGATGGTTGGCATGCCGATGATGACCTACTGGAAGGAATTGATCGGCAGTCTGCTGGCCCGTGACTTCCATGTCGCTATTGTCAGTGGAGGGTTGCAACAAACGGCCAGAGACATCGCTGCACAATTTCCATCCGATGGTCCATGGAAGCGACGCTGGGGTGGCATTGATCGTTATACAGCCAACCGCTTTGGTGGTGGCAATGACACGCTTCTCCATGTCTTCACCAATGGATGGCTGCTGGGAGCATCTGTTGGTGACGGTGAACATACATTGGACGACTTTGGGCGTTACCAAGTTCAAATGGATGGAAAAGGATCCGTTGTCAAAATGCTGCAACGTCGGCTTGGTGTGAGCAAAGAAAACACCGCATCGGTCGGTGATTCTGCTGGCGATATTAGCATGTTCAAAGAATCTGGTCTTCCAATTTGCTTCAATCCATGGGACGACCGACCAAAGAAGCATGCCCGCCACATCGTTGAAGAAAAGAACCTACAACTGGTTGAACACATCATTCTGGAACATTTTGGGTTGACATCAACATCTTGATGAACCCCTTCGAGGAGGTACAGCCATGTTTGGCGATGATATGCTGACGTCGATTTGCCCACACTGCGGATTTTTGCTTGGTGCTTTCATTCCGGGAATGCCCTGCCCACAATGCGGTGAACCACTGCTTTAGGTTTGGACGAAACTGACGCCTTCATCTTGCATGTAGGTCATAATGTGGCTCATGGCTTCAGAGGAGAGGCCTTCTGGTGGATGGATGCCGGGAGCCAACCCGCAGCCATCCAGAGGACCACGCTCAAGAAACAAGAGTGCACATGCCGCAGTGACCAAGCCGGTGGTTCGAGCCATCGAGCCATCACCGTTCAAACCAGCATCGTGCACAACGGTTCGCCTGTTGGCATCCCCAGCTGTGGCGATCACTTCGAGCCACGTGAACTCCGTGCGTTCTTTATCGAACTTCCATGCTTCAAGCAGTGCGGTTTCGTCCATCGATTGGCCTTCTGTCAACCATTTGTCGATGTGTCCAGGCCATCGCACGGTGTATTCCTTCATCGTGGCACATGGAATTGTATCAAGCACGCTTCGCAACCCATCGGTCAAGAACGCCTCCATGGTTCCGTAACCTTCCACTTCAATGGCGTGGCGCTCGGTTAAGGCTGGGACTTCCACAGGAACACCGTCCACTTGGATTCGAGCAGGACGTGTGTATTCTTCAATCACATCAGAGGGGGAAAAAGGCGCCATGTATGACCATCCGTCGTCCATCTTGGTTGGATTGCCACCCACCTTGATGGACACTGTGTCCAATGGGCCAAACGCATCAAAGGCTTGCTTGACGAGCATGTTCGAGATCCCCGGTGCGATACCAACATCCCAGAGCAGAACCGAGCCATTGGCCACAGCAAGTGGTTCATGCTGGTGTGGGTCTTCTGCTGTGAATGCAAGATCGACGATTTGGTGGCCCGCTTCAAGCAAGACAGGTCGGACCATGTCGCCAATTCTCCCTGGCAGCATGTTGACGACAATTTGGTTCGGTTCAAGGTCGGCGATGTGAGCCATTGCATCGCCTTCTTTCACATGCACGCGAGGGTTTGCATGGAACGCAGTTGGTATGTCCAAGTCGATGACGGTGACTTCGTGGCCAGCCTCAAGCAATCGCTCGATGACAAAGCGGCCAACAAGGCCACTGCCAAGTGCAACAGCATGACCCATTCAGCCACCTCAGGGGGTGACCCGTCGGGAATCACGAGGGAAGGGGATGACTTCTCGGATGTGGTCGGCTCCGGTGAGCCACGAGCACACTCGATCAACACCCAGTCCAAATCCACCGTGTGGCACGCCACCGTAGGAGCGGGTATCAATGTAGAATTGGTAAGGTTCGTGAGGTGTTCCTTCTTCGTCCAAACGCTTGAGAATCTCTTCTTCAGACCATGTTCGTTCACCGCCACCAATGATTTCTCCATAGCCTTCGGGCGCCAACAAATCATGGCACAACACATACTTTTCATCCTCAGTGTCAACCCGGTGGTAGAACGGCTTGGCAATCTTCGGATAGTGGGTTAAGAAGTGAGGGACATCAAAGTCCTGGGTCAAAACTTTCTCTTTCGAATAATCAAGGTCTTGTCCCCATTCAACGTCGACACCCATTCCTTGGAGGGTTTCAACAGCCTCGTCATACCGCATTCGTGGGTAGGGGCTGTCGGCGTAACGTGCCACAAGGTCGAGATCACGACCGAGCGATTCGAGTTCGGGTGTGCGCTCATCGAGAAGGGTTGAAGCGATGTTTCGAACAACACCTTCGCCATGGCTCATGATTTCGTCATTGCTCGCCCAAGCAACTTCCATCTCGGCATGCCAGAATTCGGTCAGATGACGGCGTGTGCGTGATTTCTCTGCACGGAAGGATGGAGCGATGGTGTAGAGTCGTTCCAAAGCAGGCATAGCAGCCTCAGCGTAGAGTTGCCATGATTGCGTAAGGTAGGCTGTTCGTCCAAAGTAAGGCACTTCAAACAACGTTGAGCCGCCTTCAACCGCACCTGCGACGAAGTTTGGTGCTTGGTACTCAACAAAGTCGAGGTCTCGGAAGTAGCCGTGAATGGCGCCGAAGACACTGCTTCGAACCTTGAGCATGGTTGTCATGCGGGATGTTCGGAGGTAGAGGTGGCGGTTGTCCAAGAGGAACTCAGTTTCGCCGCCATCGGCTGCTGCCATGGCGGATTCGGTGATCGGGAACGGTCGCTCAGGATTGACTGGTCCAATAATCTCCACAGAAGAAACGACCAGTTCATGACCGCCTTCAGATCGCTCGTCGACGTTGACGGTGCCGGTAATGATGATGCTTGATTCAATCAAGGCTGCCTTGACAGCATCAAAGGACGCATCGCCCAGAACATCACGCTTTGCGACACACTGAATGGTGCCGGTTGAATCCCGTAGGACGATGAAGCGGATTTTGTTTGAACCACGGGTTCGCTTTACCCAGCCCTTCAACTCGACCACTTGGTTGTCGTAGCTTCCAGATTGCACGTCTCCAATCCAAACCGTCTTCACCATCTTCGCACCTGTTCTTGGGTAAGCCATTGTGTAATTCAATGTCACCCTCAATCCGCCAACCAACATCACCGCTCAAACGCACCTGTTTGGAACGCAATATGGGACAAGCCTCAAACCATCCGGGGCGCTTCTAACGGTGTGGCAAAGGTAGCGGTCTATGCAATCGGGGGCAATGCCCTCGCCTCCCCGACGGGTGGCTCTGATGGGGAAAGTGAGCGAGTACTTGCTCACGTCATGTCGGATGTTGTCGACTTGTTAGAAGCCGGTTGGGGCGTCGTGCTCACACATGGAAACGGCCCTCAAGTTGGCCACCTGATGGCATTGGATGAACACCTTACGCAACCGATGGATGCTTGGGTTGCAGCAACACAGGGAATGATTGGCCACGGGTTAGCACTCAACCTCGATTCCATTCTCTCGAAGCGGCAACGGCCAGAGCGAACCGCAACCGTGGTCACGAGGGTGCTTGTCGACGGCAACGATAGCGGGTTTCAAAACCCGACAAAACCAGTTGGGCCAGTGCTCACCTCGAAAACCGTGATGGAAGCAGATTGGGACATCGCAGAAACAAACCTTGGCCCAAGACGCGTGGTGGCAAGTCCCTTGCCCATGGAAATCATTGATCTCCCAGTCATTCAGAAATTGGTTGAGTTGCACGCCGTTGTGATCTGCGGTGGTGGCGGAGGTATTCCAGTGGTCCGAAAGGACCAACATTTCATCGGTGTGCCGGCAGTTATCGACAAGGATCGAGTCTCTGCTCTCTTGGCCATCAAATTGCAAGCAGAGGCGCTGATTATTTCTACAGCCATCGACGCTGTGCGGACTGGTTTTGGCACAGACGATGAACGCATCCACAGAACACTGAGCCTCGATGAATGTGAGCAGCACCTCGAAGCAGGTGAGTTCCCTGCAGGTTCAATGGCGCCAAAAGTTGGCAGTCTTATGGAAGCCGCCCTCCATGTGCCGGGGCTTCAAGCCATCCTTTGCCAACCCGGCGATGCGCTTGATGCCTTGCGTGGAACTGCTGGCACGACAATCGTGGTGTAAGGTTCACTTGAGCGCATCTTCATGTACTAGTGCGCCGTCCCAAAATCGATGACCACCGAGAACATCCTCCCTGAAATCGAAGCCTCTGCCCACTGCGACGGACCATGCGGTGTCTACGACCCCGCAAGCGCCAGAGTCGCTGGTGAAGCAGTGCAATCCATGACCAAGAAGATGCTCGCTCTTGAATACCCAAAGGTGTTCTCCTCAGAATCAATGGCTTCCTACCTCAACACCATGAGCCGATATGCAGCGATCAAGGACGAAGAAGCACAGAAGTGCAAGCATGAATTGCTCGTTCTATGGACTGATTTCTTCAAGCCACAACACCTTGAAGCACACCCTGAACTCCACACCACCTTCTGGCAAGCAGCAAAGCTTTGCAGCGCTTGCAAGGTCGAGGTTTCAGCCACCCACGCTCAAGAACTCATGGACGCAATCGAAGCGATTCACACCATGTTCTGGGCTATTAAGGGCCGAGAAGTCCCTTGGATCCGAGCAAGCTGAGGCTTCACCATGCAGCGGTTCATTGCCGTTGTTTCAGGCGACAGCATGTGGCCAACCTACGCCGATGGCGAACGCCTTGTGTGCTCTGAAGATGTTTCCACAGTGGGAGCAGATTCGGTGATTGTCTTTCAGCATCCGCTGCGAAGCAACGTTCGTGCCATCAAGCGAATTAAGGAAATCGACGACCTCACCGCCTTCGTTGAGGGTGACAATCCTGATCCACTTGCCTCAGAAGACTCGCACAACTTTGGAAGAATTCCCCTCAGCAATCTGATTGGGGTTGTGCTCCATGTGGAATCGAAGCAGTGAATGGGTGGCGGGCCTGACGGGGTTCGAACCCGCGACCGATGGATTAAGAGTCCATCGCTCTACCTGACTAAGCTACAGGCCCACCCCGCCGTCCTTCCGCCCGTATTTAATCATTGACGGACAACGGTGCGATGCTGTTCAGTTCAAACGGCCATTCGGATTGATGATGGTTTCAACACCATCGGCGCCTGCTAAGACAACGGCGTCACACATTCCATTGAACAAACCAACTTGAACGACGCCTGCGATGTTGAGGATTGCAGCCTCAAGAGCCACTGGTTCCGTGATGGTTGGTCCCATATGGGCATCGGCGATCATGTTGCCATTGTCTGTGACAACGGCATTATCTCCAGCCATTCTGCAATTGACTCGGCAATCAAGCAGTCGGCCGAGGGCACGGATGGTTGCTTGGTGTTCGAAGGGCGTCACCTCGATTGGAAGTGGGAACGCACCAAGGTGCTCGACTCGCTTTCGGTCATCAGCCACGACCACCATTGCTGCCGATTCTTGGGCGACCACTTTCTCACGCAACAAGGCCGCGCCGCCGCCTTTGATGAGTTGAAAATGAGGGTCATACTCATCTGCTCCATCAATCACGATGTCGAGTCCATCGATGGAGGACAATTGGACGAGTGGTATGCCGACCTTGATGGCCAATTTTTCTGTGGCAAGTGATGTTGGAACTCCAACAATTTCGAGACCTTCTTCGGCCATTCGCCGGCCCAACTCAACCACGGTATGCTTCACGGTCGATCCGGTGCCCAGGCCAACCTTCATGCCGTTTTTCACAAAAGCACAAGCGGCAATTCCGGCTTCTTTCTTCAAGGCTTCAACATCGCTCATGGAACCCTTTCCGTTGAGGGGAGTCAATGAGGCTTTTCGTTTCTACATCGAATCCTTGCTTCACCATCCCGTAGGGATGGGCAAGATGAGCGGTCCGAAGTCTTTTCACCTGCCGAGGTGCGTCGTACAGCACATGGGCAGGCTGAGGCAGGCGAGATTGACTCCGGTGGGCGTCGTCCTTCTGTTCTTGATTTCAACTCTGATGCAGGGCTATGCCCCCACTTCGTCGAGTGACTTCATTGATGCTGTTCAGACCCATAATGCGGTCACACTCGGGCTAGCAGAAGGGGTCACCATCGGTTCATTCCCAGATGGTGCAAGCACCAAGATTGAACTCGAAATACCTGATGGTGAAGCGATACAAGGCCTTGATTTGGAAATCGAATCAGCTCGCCTTCAAAGTTCGATGGCGAACAGTTGGACTGACGCCAATGACTTCTCCACCGGGGCAGTGTACGATGGCATGGATGTCAACGGCACATCACTCAGTGTTCTCCCCCAAGGTTGGGAATGGGATTTCGAAAACGCCAATCACGGGTGGACCCTCGGTAGCCCTGCATGGCTCTGGGGCTTTGACAGCACCATTGGCCAAGCAGGCGGTACCAGCAGTGGAACCAAAGCGCTCTACACCTACGACGGAAATTACCCCAACGGCATGGGGTCAACAATTTGGGCTACATCGCCGGTCATGGATTGCTCTTCGTGCTCAGGCGCATGGGAACTGGATTTCATGAAGCGTTTGGGCATCGAGAGTTCAACTTGGGACCACGCCTATGTGTCGGTCAAGGGCACGAATGGGAACTGGGCGAATGTCTATTCGAACTCCGGATCTGTATCCGATAGCTCCATGGTCCCACAAACTATTTCGATCACCAATTATGTTGCATCCAACCCAAATTTCCAAGTGCGATTTGGCATCGGCACGACCGATACTTCAGTCCAATACACGGGATGGAACATCGATGACGTGACTGTTCTTCCAACCAACTCTGGGATTTCTTCTGGGGAAGGTAATTGGACATCCCCTGCATTTGGACCAAGCCAGTTCGGACAAGGGGAATCAAAGGCGTTTGGTTTGCTCCATATGGATGCAACCATCCCAACAGGGTCCCTGTTTGAATGGCGACTGCTTGATGCTTTGACCAATCAGCCGGTTCTTGGCTTTGAACATATGACGGATGTAACGGTTGACCTTGGCATGGTCGATTGGCAGGCTCACCCCCTTGTTCGCATCGATCTCCACTTAGAATCAGGTCAAGGTGGCATTCCTACAGTCCACGGGTTCCACTTTGATGGTTCACTGTTTGATGAATTCAATCAGAACCCAACGGCCTATGGGTGGCAACTGCAAGGTGCATCTTGGGCGAATGGGCAAGTTTCAGGAACAGGCGATGCCACCTCGCCAACATACAATGTGCGCAGCGGTTTTGCTGGCATCATCTCAAACAGTGACTTGACTGGTTCGGGGGTTCTTCAGGCTTCCACTGATGGAGGTGCGACATGGGTGAACCTCCTCCCAGGTGCTTACACATGGTTTGACGCACCAATGTTTACTGCCAAACTTCGAATCGATTCGACGGGTGGTACGTGGACAATGGAAACACTCGATGTGGAATTGATTCGTACCAGTGTGGCCGATGGCCTTCGGTTCGATGTCGGGCTTGATGGCGTCAGTGACTGGTCAATGGACCTCCCCGAAGTTGGCCGACTTGGCATTCAGGACCGCTTCATCAACGGTGATTTTTGGCAATCAAGAATGGCGACAACCAACGCACCTGCACTGTTCGACCTGGCCCTCCCACTGGCTGGCACTGAGTCGTTTGAATTCGCTTTCGCGTCGCCCGATGCGCCGTTTGTAAACCCGACTGTACGACTTAGCATTGCAGGCCAAGACATTGTGACAAAATCCCTTTCATCCGTTCAGGACTTGGAAGTGGTTACCTTCACCAATGCTGAACTCAACACGCTCAACGCAGCGCTTTCGCAAGCCACTCAAACGCATGGTGTGCTCGGTCTTCCATTGGTTGCAGCACAACTTTCCATCGGTTCAACAACCTCCACCTCAAGCCTTGTTGCCGGCGGCGTGTTTGCACCCTATGACTCAGCACTGGAAATGGATTTCACCTCCAGCGACGCGCTTTTAATTGCACTCAATGGCCAACTTCAATCGGCCACTGCCATCGGTGGGATGAAGACGATCACCATGCCTGTGCGGATGTCATCAACTGGCGCGCTTTCAATCACCATCAATCAGATTGACACCCAAACCTCAGTCGAACCAGTTTCCATTGTTGTCAACAATGTTACAGATACATTCGTTCCCTCACAAGATTGGATCGATGTGACGAGCACCTTCGATCTAAGCGCACTCGGTGTCACAGATGCGGCTTCGTATGTCCAATCGAATGGATGGTCTGTTGCTTTACAACTCCAAGGTGCCGTCCAACAATCCCTCACCACCTGCCCCTTCATCGCCCTCCCCGCTACCGGTAGTTTGGGTTGCGCAACTCAAGGCTCGCCGATGATTTGGACCGATAACGGTGCTGAAGGATCGAAAACGGTTCTCGGAAGCGGTGCCCTCCTGCAAATTGATCACCGCTTCAAATTCACAGAACAGTGGGACGATGAAGCATCCCTTACGCTCTCCGTCAACCTGATTGCACCGACTGGACCAATGCTCCCTGTGAGTGTCCAATTTGGCCTCGGTGATGCTCAAGGTGTGGAAAACGATGTCGAACTCCAAACATGGCGCTCGGTCAATGCGAATGGTATCTCCTCCGAACTGGCTCATCCGTTCCTTCACCCGGGTGAGGCGGTGACCATTGAGGCGGTTTTGGCCTTCCAAGGTCTTGACGACAGCCCTTCACCACGTTCCGGAAGTGTGGATGTATGCTTCTTTGTCGACGATGTGCAATCACAATGCACGGCGGTCCTCATGAGTGGCGTCGCCTCGTTCCCTTGGACGGTTCCGATCAATCAGGAAACAGTCGAACTGAAGATCGAATTAACGCCCCTTCAAGGCCAAGCAGTGAGTTACCTTGTTGACAACGTCGTTGAATTCAGTTTCGATACAGTAGCGCCTGAATTGCTTCAGGTGAGCATCGAGGAATTCGACCATATGGAGGCCGCACCTCTCACATCGGTGGATTTCATCATTGCAGACTCGCCAGTTCTTCCATCTCATGCCTATGTCCATGCTTGGCAATCGTGGGTTGATGATTCAAACATGAACGGGTTCATGGATGCTGGAGAAGTTTCGGTTTATCCACTTCATCTCCCAACGAATCGAAATATTTCACAAGGCCGCTATGTGTTCTCATTTGATTCCTCATCCGTCGAATCAGGTTCAATGTTCCGTGGATGGCTGGACGTGGCTGATGCTGCAGGGAACCCAATGTTAGCCAGCGGCTCGTTTGACGCCCCACTTTTCAACCTTCAAATCAACAACGATGGCGCGCCTCAATTGGGTAGCACACCAGCTTCATGGAATTCAATGGGCAGCGCATGGTTGCATCCTGGTGAGATGAATACCATCTCGGCTCCAGTTTGGGACATGAACGGCATCAGTGACCTTGCCACGATCGAAATCAACCTTGCGAGCAACCAGCTGGCGCCAGTGAACATTCTCTGGAACGCTACGAGTGGGCAGTGCACCACAAACGAGATGTTCATGACCATTGATGCATGCAGCCTTCTCCCGATTGATTCGGCTTCCTTGTTCCCAACAGAAGGTCAGTTTGTGGCCAATTTCAGTTTGGAATGGGGCTTCGATCCAGATGTCAGCCTTGTTCGAGTTCCGTCACTCTTGCTCCATGATCATTCAGGTCAATCCACAATTGGCACGCTGTCTGACCTTGATTGGCGATTTTCTGGAGAAATGTCCTTGCCTCGTGATGGGATTGACTACACAACAAATGGCGACACAATGGAAGGTCTCGGTACGTGGATTCAGCCGAGGACGGAAGTGGGCGTGTTCGGAGATTTAGTTTGGTATCGCTCCGAGAAGCCCGTTATGCAAATGATTGAACTTGAGTTTGATTTGGGTGGCATCGAGGCCACTGTTGAGTCCGTCAATGGCTCGTTCAACGGCTCGGTTCTTTCACCATTGGCACCGGGCACATATGGGCTCAGCATCGATTTATTCTCGCCTCCAAATGGAGCCATCGACCGCAGTGAGGATGCTGCCTATGCTTACTTCATCGTGGACCAAGACGCACCAAGCATCGTGGGAATTGCTTCACCAATGGCGAATCAAGTGCTGGAAGAATCCATGTGGTCGGAAATAAAATTCGCCGTTCTCATCGATGAAGAAGACCGCCTCAATGAGAACGATCTCACCCTCCACTGGGCGGTTCGTCAAGCAGGCGTGAGCATCTCAACCCCGGTTGTTGTGAATGGTTCAATCGAACTGCTCGTGGTTGGAGGAAAGCCATATGGCACCATGGTTCCAACAGAAGGCACCCTTAATCTCGATGAAATTCTCACCACCTCGATGCGTTCGCAGTCCCTTGAGTTACACATCTATGTCACAGGGACTGATATCGCAGGCCAAGAGATGTCTTCATTCCTCAATGACCTTGATGCCCCTCTTTCAGTTTGGTCGCTTGAGCAACGGGTTCCAGAATACTCGTTCGTGAATCCATCAATGAAGCCATCAAAGGACATCGCACAAGGGGATGTCTTGAAATTGAGCGTGACCATTGAAAACAACGGATTAGCAGATGGGATGGCCCAAATGTTTGTTGAGAGGGTGGAGAGCAATGGTGCTCGCACTCGAATCGACGCTCGTGAGATTGAGATTCCAGCAGGTGGTCAATTCGATTACACCAAGGAATGGATGCCAGATCGGTCAGGTACAATGTGGATTGAATACCACATCATCAATGACGACTTCTCGAAAACCAACACTGTGTTTGTCGATGAACCACGAACCGAAGGTTTCCTAGGCAGCGTGGCTGCTGTTAATCCAGTTCTGCTTGTCATCATCTTCTTGCTGACCGTTTCGCTTGTGGCTGTGCTTATGTTTGGTCTTCAAGGCTCACCAACAAATGAACCCAACCGAGCCAGTCCAAGACAGGTTTCCAAGTCATTGCCGACGCTGAAGCAACCAGCAGCAGAACAACCGGCAGAAGGGCCGTATGGTGCGCAACAAGCACCAACGTCGCCCGGTGAAAATCCGTATCAGTGATGGATTTCGTCCAACGAAGGGTTTGAATCCTCGACGGTTGAGGCCGCTATGGAGGGAGTAGGAGGATCGCTGACAGAGTTCGACTCTGAGGAAAGTCCCCTCTCCACAGTGCAGACGGCTTACAAAAGTAAGAGAACAGAAATGGTCAGGTCAATGCAGCAGAAACGAACGATGCAAGGTGTGTACAATGATGTTGAAAGACGGAGATTGCCTTGTGGTCGATGAGACGAGCAACCCCGTTGGAGCAAGTCCAAACAGTCCCGTCGAAGCGGCACGCCGAGGGACAGGTAGGATGCTAAGTTGAATGCGGTCACCGAAAGGGAACAGAAAGGGGCTTACTCCCTACTCCCTCCACTCTTTCGGGCCGTCTGAATTTTTCACTCTTCGAGCACTGCATCAAGTGGCTTCATCGAGACCGCTGACGCCAAGGCAATGCCTTCACCGTAATCTCTCCAACCTTCACCACCTGACAATTTTGCCCTCACCGTGTGCTCGAGCGTGAACACTGCAGGAAGCAGGAATGCACTGGTGATAAAGGCAAAGAAAATCAAAAGACACATGATCATGAAGAAGTTCTCAAGCCCTGGGAAGGCAGCAAGGAAGCCAGCTGCGATTCCGGAGATTGTGGTGATGGTCGTTTCAAAAATCGTTTGTCCCGTTTCTTCAATGGCATTTGCAATGCCCTTCGGCGTCTCGCCTTCTTCCTGAATACGATGCATGACGTGAATCGAGTCATCGACACCGATGCCGAACACGATTGTTCCAATCATCGCAGTGAAGATATTGACGTTGACATCGCCGCTCTGCATCAACAATGGTTGCCATAGGATGACGGCGGCAACGGGAATCATGGTGTAGATTCCCAAGCGAGCCGAACGGAACACAACAGCGAGCACGAGTGTGAGCAACAGCAAGGTGACGATGGTGGTGGTGCTCTGAGTGTCGTGGATACCGTCGTTGATGTCAAGCGAGACTGGCAAGCCACCTGTGAGCAGGGACATGCTTGTCTTGTCCACCAGTGGTTCCTCAGAAAGCATTCCGTCGATTTCCTCACGCAACTCGCCTGCAACGTTGAGGTTCATGTACGGCTGCGTCACATAGACGATGGCCTTGGTGTTGGCTTCGTTAAGAAGCATGGAGCGAACTTCCTCAGTGAGTGTGTCGAACACTACGTTGACCATGTCCTTTCGAAGACCTTTGCGACCTTCTGGCCCGGTCAATTCCAAGCCGAGCCAAACATTGCACTGAATTGGATCATTGCTTTCCCAACACGGATCGTGAAGCAAGTCCCACAGACTTCCCTCATAGAGGGTGACGCCATCGGTGAGGGTGATGGTGGCAGGAATGGTCCGAAGGAAGGTAATGATGCTCGTCGTATTCGTTTCATCGACCATGTCAATCTGCGACTCTAGTGCATCGATTGCGTCAAGAACTGGGAGGTCGCGAATGTTCTCCGTGTTATTCTCCATCGCTTCAGCCGTTCGCTCTTCAGCATTGAAGATGAATAATGAAGTTTGACCACCGCTAAATTCCCTTGAATATTTGGCGAGGGAATTCAAGGAATCGATTCCATCAGGGGCTTCAGAGGAACCTGTGATTGGCTCATCCATCTTGTCGAGGTTTGCCACACCGTACGCAGTCACGCTGCCCGACACTAAAATGATCACAAGGAACCACTTTACTGGCCATGTGCCGATGTCTTTCCACATCGACGGGTTGGAGCGTTTGTTGAATTTCAGCAACCATGCGAGGGTTGGAACGAGGATGATGCTGAACACCAAGGTGGAAAGAATACCGATCACGAGGGTGATTCCGACGGACCGAATCGGTGAGATTGGAACAATCATTGGGGCGATGAGGACGGAGAAACCGATCACAGTGGTCATTGCAGAAAGGAACACAGCGACGCCGGTCGAGCGTGTCATCTCCAACACACAGTCACGATAGAAATTGATGTCCCACAAGTCAGGAACGGGTTCCAACGCTTCGCCTTTCCGTCGCCTTCTGGCGTTCTCATTGTTTGCTTTGTCGATTTCCTTTCGCCGTACTTCTTCAATCCGATTGACCATATGCAGCGCGTAATCAACGCCTAAACCGATCAGAATAGGGAAGGTGGCCACGATCATTGGTGTGAGGGTGATGTCGAGAATGACCGAACTTCCGAACGTGACTGCCAACGCCATCACAATCGGTGTGCCCGTGATCACCACGACCTTTGCAGAGCGGTGGAGGACGGTGATGACGAGAACCGTGAACAACACAGACCACGGGAGGATCATCAGAAGGTCTTCGTAAATCGCATCAGAAATGTCTTCGAGAACCTTGGTCAATCCAGTGACGGTCATCTCCGTGTTGGTGTATTCATTCGGTCGGTCATCGATCACTGCTTGGAAATGATCGAGCAGGGCCGTGAAATCTTCGTAATCCTTCGTTTCGGAGAGGTCACTTTTCATGCCTACCAAAATGGCGGCTGTGTCCCAGATGCCATCTCCATCAATGTCGTTGGTGTAATTTCCATCGTTGTCGCTGTCTTCAAAGGGATTCATGTCGTTCGTGTCTTTGAATAACGCATCAAAGCCACCTTCGGATTCCTCAATGATTTGGTCAATTCGTTGCTGGTCTGGGATGGCGTAGCGACCTCCGCCGGGCAAATCACAATCCACATCAACAGGAATCCGTGTGTTGACCCCGTGAACGCAGAGTGAGTTGTTGAAGCGCCCATCAGCGGAGTTGACTTCCTTGATGACCTGCGCCGGTGAGATGATCCAAAGAACGCCGTCCTTTCGTCCTCGGTCGTCTTTGTCGGGGTCGATGCCTCGTCCCGTTTGGCCACCATCGTTGATGTTGTCATCATCGCCTTCAACCCAACTCATCTCCTTGAGGAATTGCTCATCGGTGATGTTAGTGGTAAAACTTGGATCCCATGCATTTGGGGTTTGGATGTAGATGACTGCGATATCTGTCGACCATTCTTCCCTGACCTCGAGCAACAGTTCAGTTGAGGGCGCTCCATCTGGCAGGAATATTTCGACGTCGTCGTCAATTTGTTCTTGGAACACCAAGCCCTGGCTACCAAAGGCTCCAGCAACCAGCAGAAGTAAAATTACGACCATCATTGGCGATGCAAGAATTGTATCATACATCGAGTCAATGCGCTTCATAGCCCCGGCACTGGCTCGATTTTGAACCTCGGACAATGTCTCAAGCATGCCGGCGAGGCCTCCGCCGCCTCCGCCCGCTGCGCTTGCCATGGAGGATGCATGCTGAGCAGGGTCTTGAATGATACTCATTCAATTGTTGCAAATGAGGCGGTATGAGATGGCTCAATCCAAACCAAATTCACGGACGAGCAAGTGTCGCAGGAAGCCTCGTGCGCTCTGTAGAACAAGTCCAGTGGCCATGAGCGAGAGGCCCAATACGCCAATCCATACTGCCGACAATCCTGGGCCCACAATGCTGTCAAGTTGAGTGGTCACGCCCTGAGCAGCGTTCATTCCCATGGCCGCTCCTGTGGCGAGCAAGCCCATACCGGGTAGACCGAGAACAAGCAACGGCTTCTTCTGTGAAAGAGAGAGCATGGCCCATGTGAGGACGGTGAATCCATGAGACACTGCGGTGAAGTTAGATCCCTTTGGAACATCGTAGCGAATGACGGTTGGTACTTCGATGATCGAGAGTTGCTTTTCCCGAGCATCTTCAAGCATTTCAAGGGACAGTTCCATTCCTTCGGAGTCGAAACGAAGTCGGTCCAATGCTCGGCTTGAGAAGGCTCGGAACCCGGATTGAGTGTCCTTGATGCCTAAATCGCTTGAGAGGTTGCTTGCAGCGGTGATGACCTTGATGCCCAATCGGCGGTATGCAGGCATGTCCGTGCCGCCGCCGCCGTTGATGAAACGGGAGCCGATTGCAAAGTCGGCCTCTCCAGAAAGAATGGGCTTCAGCAATTTTGGAATGTCTGCTGCTTCGTGTTGACCATCGCTGTCGAGGACGACCAATGCTGTAGCGTCCATTTCACGTGCCTTGATGAACAGCGTCTTCAGTGCAGCACCGTACCCTCTGTTGGATCGGTGTCGATAGACGATAGCGCCGCATGCTTCTGCAATTCGAGCGCTTGAATCAGAGGAGCCGTCGTCAATGCAAATGACGGCATCGACATGCCGGAGAGCTGTGACCACAACGGTGCCAATGGTCTCCTCCTCGTTGTACATGGGCATGCCAGCAACGACAAAGGATGGAGGCACGGGCTCCTGTTCCGACATGGTTTTCACCATTTATCGGGCGACATAGACCTATTTAGTCGTATACTCTTGGCTTTAGGCTAGTTTATTCGTTTGGTAGGCAATGGGTGGGCCCACCAAATGGCCGAAGCCAAATGGGGGCGGCTCCTGCTTCGAGCAGGCGGTCATCAGCGATGAGGTGGTGCGAGAGAGTTGGTCAAGTTGACTCAATCTTGCAGTTGGCTGAGCGTGGTGACAGCTCGTTCACCGTTGAGCACCTTGCTCAAGGCGTTCAACGAGATGACAAGCGGCACGTAGGCCTGGCCATCGCTGGTGACGTAGGTGGCACAGTCACCGAACGCACTGGTGTTGATCGACACTTTGAGTGCCCCACCGGCGTTGCTCTTTCGGACATAACCAACCAGTAAGTTGGTGTTCATGTCGTTGCTTGCTTCAGTTTGTTTTGCGTTTTTCTTGCTCATGTTTTCACATCCGCTCACCTCGGGAGGTGGGCAAACTGGACGATACGCCTCTACACCCATAAGAGACATGGTCTTGACATCAATACCGAAGCCTCATATGCAAGCCTCCAGTCTTTGGGCCATGCGAGCACTGGTGACAGGTGGAGCGGGGTTCATCGGTTCACACCTCATTGACCGCCTGATTGAAAGGGGCGACGAAGTCGTTGTTCTCGACAACCTTTCGTCTGGCAATCTCGGGTTTATTCAGACTCACTTAGACAGTGGGAAAGCAACCTTTGTGGAAGGTGACATCACCCGCTACGAAGACGTGGAACCTGCCATGAAGGGCATTGATTGCGTGTTCCATCTTGCCGCCAATCCAGACATTCGCCTTGGTACAAGGGTCACTGACACCGACCTTCAACAAGGTACGATTGCTACCTACAACGTCGTTGAATCGATGCGCCTTCATGATGTGAAGACGATTGCCTTTGCTTCTTCCTCTGTTGTCTACGGTGAAGATGCACCGCTTCCCACACCCGAAAACCACGGGCCATGCCTGCCGATTTCACTCTACGGTGCCAGCAAGCAAGCCGGAGAAGGACTGATCAGCAGTTTCGTTGGAACGTTTGGAATTCAAGCCTACATCTTCCGGTTTGCCAACATCATTGGCACGCGTGGTACCCATGGCGTCATTTTTGATTTCATTCACAAATTAAAGAAGGACCCTTCTCGCCTCGAAGTGCTCGGGAACGGTCGTCAAGAAAAATCATACATGGAAGTCGGCGATTGTGTGGATGCTATTTTGCATGTGATGTCTGTCTCAGATGCACCGCTGAATCTTTACAATCTCGGAAGCCATGACACTGCTTCAGTGCGACGCATTGCGGAAATCGTTGTGGAAACAACAGGATGCCATGACGCCTCAATCGAGTACACTGGCGGCGACCGTGGTTGGGCAGGGGATATTCCTCGTGCCATGTTAGGGATAGAGAAGATGCTTTCAACAGGGTTTGATGTGCGCTATAACAGCGAAGAGGCCATTCGCCACACTGCCCTTGCCTTGATCGAAGAGATTGGCTTGCATGAGGAGATGAACACATGAAACACACATATGACGACGAAGCGAGCACATTGGGCGATGCATTCTTGAAAATATCCGCTCTCTTTTTCGTGGGAATTTTGATTCTTGCTTTTACGACAGATCCAATCGCAACTGGTACCAAAGAAGGCGAGCGTGCGCCCCTTTTGGACGGGGCAGCATACGCTGGCAACGGCTGGTCGTCGTTTGATTTCTCTGAACAATTCGACTCTTCGTGGGATGGAAACAGCTCCAGCGATTGGGTCATGATTGAATTTATGGACACTGATTGCCCATACTGCGTTCAATCAGCCGAGCTCTTCGGCGAAGCATCCGAAATTTTCCGAGATGGGAACGAACAATGGAACGGGGCCCAAGTCAACTTCTTCGCAAGCGCCACTGAACTTGACATCAAGGGGCACGACACAAGTCGTTCCGAGATTGCTGCGTTCAGAGACAAGTCCACCGGCTTCGAGTGTGCTGGTCAAGACTGTGCAAACCGTGGTGGCTCAGCCCATCAGTTCGTGACGTACGTCGATGACATCGATCAAGAGAACATGGACGAATGGGACATTCGAGGCACACCGACTTATTTCTTGATTCAACCTGATGGAATCATTGCTTGGGTCTCGAACGGAGGGACCAACGTGGGCGATGTCAACGGCGACGGTGATCAGAACACCTTCATCGATGCCATTGTTCTGCTCGTGACTCAAGACGATGCAAAGGGCGGTGCTTGAGATGAGCACCAATTGGCTTCTTCTTGTCTATGGCCTCCCAATTGTCATCGGACTTTTGCTTATTCTTCCTTGGACAAGCGCCATCTTCTTCCCGCTCAGCGAACGCTTTGCTTCGCTCTCAACAAAGCGAGGACGCTTGTTGAGCGGGCTCAACCTGACCCTCCTCGGAGGGCTTGCCGTTTCGGTCCAAACCCACTGGATTCATGCAAAAGTCAGTGAAGGGGCAAACTTCTGTGCTTCGGACACCATCTTTTCCTGCGACGATGTGATTGGAAATGCCCAGTACAACACAATGCCTATTTTGGACATTCCATGGGGCATGATTGGCTTTGTAACCTTCACGGCTTTGCTGTTTCTTTCGTATTCAATTTCCAAGGAACCGGGTGCGACCTGGGCCAAGAATTTCCTTGACCTTGGTACGCTTGTGACCTTTGCAGGATTGGGCGTCATTGGGTTGCTCGTTTCGTACGAGATTGAGATGGAAAAGCTCTGTCAATTTTGCACCACCGCTCACATTGCTAACATCGTTGCACTTGCTGGGTTCTGGCAACTTCGATCCATGCACGGTGAGAAGGCTTGGCAAGAATAGGGTGATTGGATATGGCACGTGATCGCCTTCTATGGACCATCATTACCGGCACTGCTCTCCTCGGACTGGTGCTTCTTCTCGTACAGGATTCATCGACCGAGGAACCCGTCAATTCAATCTGGTCCAGTTCAGATGAGCCAGACCCATTGGCCTTTGAGTGCCTCGATCACACCGGCTTGGCCCGGCATGATCACGTGACTTTGAAAATCTTCATTGAGGGGGAGCAGGAGACAATCCCTGGCGAAATAGGGATTAACAGTGGAGTCTGCAACCAACAGGGCGAAAACATGCACACGGTCCATACTCACAACGATCAAGGGACGTTGCATATTGAGCTCAACGAGGCTGGCGATGTCCCTCTTGGCGTGTTCTTCGACATTTGGGGTGTCCACTTTGATGAAACTGGAATCTTCGATCACCGTGTCAATGAAACGCATGAAATGCGAATGCACGTGTTTGCTTCCGGTGAGGTGGCCTCAGAGGAGAACCGAGTTACGACGTTCGATGCATACCTCTTGCAAAATGGTGAAACAATCGAAGTGCATTACCACGCCATTTGATCAGGGTGTAAAGCAGCCCTCGAAGAATTGTGCGTCGACTTCCATCGCTATTTCTTCCATTCGAAGAACTGTGACATCAATCCGCTCGCTTCCGCTGTAGGTTCGTTTCAATTCAGCAAGCAAGTGTCGCTGTACTGTTTCGTGATCTTCCCCCCAGAGCACGCTGAGGTGGTGGTGCTGTTCTCCGTTGATGGTGACAAGGTATTCCACTGACCATTCTTTCAGTGGCTCGCTGTCCTCCCATGCAATGTCTTCCCATGTTTTTGCCATGGTATTATGTTGTTCTTACTGCCTTATCAATGCTATGGGTTGATGAGTCGTATTCTTTCCGGTTTCCGGCAGATAGTTTCCGCTACGGCAATGATTAATCATCTTTGTCGGGTTTTGTGGATGTCTTTTGGAATACCAAGAGGCCAATGATGGCGGTGCCGGCGAGCACCAACCATGCGGGGCTCCAAGTTTCTGATGTGTCACGATCTCTGTAAGCGAATTCAATAGCTCCGTAGGTGCCAAGGTCGTCATTTGACTTAAGAGATTCTTCGGTGTTTTCATGCACCAGCACCACGCTGAACGAATCCATTGCTGCAAACTCGATTGCAAAATCACTGGTGCAGCTCGTGGTAGCATGAGCGTTTAGTACGCCTATTTGAGTTGTCACAGTTCCGTTTCCAATGGTGCATTCTGCAGTTCCAACAACAACCCTGTCTCGGAAGGCTTCACCGGGGTTGATGGCTTCTTCAGGGACACTCTTGCCATGCTCGAGCACGAGGAAGGTGAGTTGCGATGAATTCAGAGAGCGTCCTTCAAACGCAACTAAGGAGGCCGTAACGACTTCGCCTTCTTGTTGCACATGGAGTTGTAATTTCGTATGGTCTTGACGCAGCACTTCCTCATCAAGAATATCGCCTTGAACGTCACCCCAAGCATCCGTTCCGGTCCGATAAGCGCCCCCTTCAACCATGAACGTCGGCGTGCCTGGTAAATCCGGATTGACGCTTCGCAACCGCTCAATTCGATGTTGAGCAGCTTCAGGTGCAAAGGCATCCTCTCCGTCATTTGGATGGTAGGCGACCATCGTGATGCGGGATCCGTGCGCATCGGCTACACCTACGAGGTAAGGGTCAATTTCAGCACATGATGTGCACCATGTGGTTGTTAATTCCTCAATCAGTAGACTTTGACCACGAAGCCTGGTCTCGATTCCAGATTCAAGGGATGTGGACGGGTCTACGACAAGCGCTTGAGCCATGACCGGCGTCTGCAACAATGCAACTGCTAACAACAGCACCCAAAGCCCGCCTTGACGGGTTGGTTGCTTTCGCTGCTCTGCCATGGCTCGGCGAGGCGGGCGACCTCCTTCATCCCTTTGTTCTCCCGGGATTTGAGGCGAGGTTTCTTGAACAGGTCGAAAGCCACTAGGTTTAGGGAGGGTGCACCATGGCTGACCACTGGATTGAAAATCACAAGCGAGATTCATGGCGCAGGCAAGCCAAAGCCAGCGGCTACCGCTCTCGTTCAGCCTTCAAACTGAAGCAGATTCAAGAACGCTTCAACCTCATTCGTGAAGGTGATGTAATCCTCGACGTTGGATGCCACCCCGGTGGTTGGGCTCAAGTTGGCATGGAACTGGTCGGAGAATCCGGCTTCGTACTCGGTGTTGACCTTGAACCATGCCAGCCAGTTGAAGGTGCGCTTTTACTCACAGGAGACATCACAGAACCTCACACGCAGGAACGGATGTTGACCGAACTCAAAGGCCGTCCGCTCAATGCAATTGTTTCAGATATCTCCCCCAACATCACAGGAAAGTGGGATATGGATCAAGCGGTTGCGATGACCCTTGTCGCCCAAGTGTTTGATTTCGCATTGCCATTGTTGTGCAAGGGTGGCTCCTTCACCACCAAGTTGTTTCAGGGTGTTGGCGTGGAAGAGTTGATCGATGGTGTGAAACCATTCTTTTCCGATGTGCGCCGATACGCACCCCATGCCTCACGAAATGCCTCTTCGGAAGTCTACTTGGTGTGTCGTAACTTTATGCCTTGGAAAGCCAAGACGTTCAACGTTCGTGAAACCTATGAAACTGCATTGAACCTCAAACTTGGTGGCGATGATGTTGACGAAGGGCCTGAAATCATCAAGTCCTCGTTTTCCGTTCGCCGCAAAAAAGCGGAATAGTTTGAAGCCTGTTGAGGTAAAACCCTCGTGGCATGAATCCTCATTCAGACACAGCGAGCCCCACACATAAACACCCCCGCCCTGCACGCCAACGCTGCGCAGATTTACGTCACAATGCGCCTGTTCATCGCATTGAATTGGTGGTGCTAAGGATGTATCCAGTCAGAAGAATTGCTTCGAAGCGATTCACTGGGGCAGTGGCTGCGGCATGTGGGCGCGATGAATCAGGAATCATCGGTTTAGTGCTGTGGGGTGAACAAACGGAACGAATTCAAGTCGGTGACATCATTTGTCTGACAAATGGTTGGTGCCGCCGCAGGAATGGAGAATTGGTCATCAGCACCGGAATGGATGGCTCATTGGTGGTTCTTGATCGATGAAACAAGATGCAGTGGCCCGTTTGACGGTGCACGCAACAGATTCCAAGGAGGTCTTGTCTGAGGTGATGGAGCACGCAACCATAAAGAAGGGGAGGGCGTGGGCGAAATGTTCCTGAGGGTCATTATGAGTGAGAGAGCAAAGAACTGTACCGCATCCGGCGTTCCATTGGAAGAAACCGGTTCCACCACATTCCCATGCCCAGGGTGCGGCGCACCCATTGGCCGCAGCCCACGCTGCCGAAACCAAGGCGTTCTCTACGTCTGTCCAGCTTGTCAATACCAGGGACCCTGAGGTGAGATCATGGGCATGGTAGCAATGACATACAAAATCAACCCTGACTCTGATGTTGACAATGTCGACACAGATGCAATCGCAACCACCATCACTGGCATGGGCGATGAAGTGTACAACATTCAATCCGTTGAAGTCAAGCCTCTTGCGTTTGGCCTCAAATTCGTTCAAGTCCATGTGGTCATGGACGATGGCGAAGGACTTGCAGATGCTTTGGAAGGTCGCATGAGCGAAATCCACGGTGTTGGCGAAATCGAAGTGCTCTCAATGGGCCTTCTTTGAACACGAACTTCACCCGTACGTCGTTGTTACGACGGTGAGATTCGATGGTACTTGGTCGAGATCTCCGTTCGCACTGATGAACTTCAAAACCTTACGAAGGGATTCGATGGCGACAAGTCATGAAACCTCATTGTCTTGACCGAACATCTGATTTCGAGCTTTGAGTTTCCCCAATTCTCTTTCTCCGAGGAATCGTCGTAATCAGTAATTACTTTTTCATACTCACATTCCTCGACGATTTCAAATACGGGTGTTCAATTTAACTATCATGGCAGAGGCAAGTGAAGATGGCTTCTGGGAATTTGAGGATGGTGAATGGAGTCCAACTCAAAAACAACTGAATGCGCTTCAAAAAGGTGCGATTCGGCATGATGAGGTAGCAATTTCACGAGAACCCAATACATCAGAAGGTACGAATCTCCCGGCAGAACAACCTTTTTCAAACCTACATCAACCTCTCCAAGATCATTTCCTTGTTGTTTCATCAACCAAAGATGATGGTACAAAGAAGGTATTGATGATTGGTGCTGGATTCGTCATCGTGCTTCTTCTTCTTGTCATCTTATCGGGTGTTTTGTATGTTTGGGCATCATCGCTGGCCGAGGGTCAAGATGCCAATTTAATTGGAGACTGGACAAACCCCGAGGATAAATTGCAGTTGCTGAGCAATGGCGATGCAAAGGAATCAACTGGGACATTTGAAACGTGGTACACAACTGATGGCAGAATATTCTTTGAATACGATGATTATTACAATGATTACAAGTACTCACTTGTCGATGATGTTTTGTTTCTAGCTCCATATGATGAGGATGGTTCTCTAGTGGAAGAGAATTGCATCGCATATTTGGAAGGCTCGCGCGGGGAATCACAATCGTATTACAATGATCGAATCGAGCAAGCCGATTCAGACGGTGACTTCCCAAGTTGGTGCAATCCTCAATGAATAAAGCAGATGCACCAACTCGAGAAGTCGCTGATGATTGACACCTATGGATTGGTTCAATTGGTGTGATAGCTCACAACTGGCTGAGCGGTCCTTGGATGAATTCTCGCAACAACGTCGTTGCATAACTACCGCTTGAAAGCACAAATCGGAATCGGATACAGGCGCCTTCAGGATGCCATCGGCTGTTGTCACTAGGGCCTGCTTTCCATCGCTCGCCCATCGACTCGTCATTGGCGATTGGCACTGTGTCGATGACCAGTTCATTGAATTCGGTAACGAGGGCCCTGCGGGTTCCTCGAGTTGAAAGGCGTGGAATTGCTTCGACGTTCCAATCTGCAGTGTCCAAGGTCATGCTCTTGATGACCGCTTCTTCAATTTGACCAGATTCACCTTCGCAGGTCTTAATCTCACTACCGGGCAATGGGCCTGTGGTTACCAGACGCCCCATTTCGCAGTTTCTCGAAATCCGGGGGAGGGTTCGTTCTTCGACATTGACGCAACTCGAGGCATCCAACTGCCCCTTCTCATCGATCCGTCCTACCAAGTCGCCAGCAACTGGCCGACTGATTGGCAGCCCGGCATCGATTCGTGCGTGCAATGCCTTGTTGAACACGACGGATTGCAATGCGTGAACCGTCATCAATTGTAAATTGCCTGGAAGTTTCTTGAACGCACCAACGAAATCATCCTCTCGCTTGAGAAGGTGTTCGACCATGCGGCGTTCAAAGCCCAACCATTGTGGAGCAAGGGCCAAGCCTTCCTCGGTCGGTCCGTTCGCTCGGACATGCGCTCTGAAGGCGTGAACATCGTCGTTTTCGGCGGCGCCTTCCATGGCGATGTAGGTCATGACGGCTTTTTCCCATTCCTCTGCGATGACATGCTTGCCAACTTCTGCAGTGACTGGGCGACCTGAACCGAACCGCTGTGGGCCGATCCAGTTAGGGAATGTGTTCTCGCCGAGCTTCTCTGCCATCTCGGCTTGAATGCGTTCAACCTCTTTGAGCGCATCTTCGCTGGACATAGGGGTGCCATCATCATGGGCACAGCCACGAACAACGATGGTGAAGCGGTTGCCTCGGTGGTTCCCAAAACCAATTTTCTGGTGAGTCCTTCCGAGCACTTCAATCTCGACATCTGGCATCTCGATTTCCGCAACTTTACGTTGGGGTGCATCGATGACAAACAACTGTTGTGTCACCGCTCGCTTGTCTTTGGTTCCAGCGAAGAAGATTCGGTTCCGTGGGATCTTCAAGGCCTTCGCAAGGTTGTTGCAAAACCTGTTGGTTTCCCAATTGGTGAGGGTGATTTTTGCAACGGTGAATCGACCTTTGTTGTCCATGTGAATGGAGGTTGAAATTTCCTCAACGCGAAAGTCTGTGACGCGTGCTTTGAGCACGCCGCCAACACCGTCTGTTTTTGTGGCGTATCCGTCCAAACCAATGGCCTCAGCCAATGAATCGGTCCAAGCGCTCAATTCAAGCACCCCGTTCACAGGGTGATCTTCGCAAATTCATCTGCAAGACCAGCGACGAGATCTTTGAGGACTTTGTCGGAGGCGTTCTTGCCGGTGGTTCGAATGTAAAATTCAGGGTCATCCAGTTCTGGGTGGCCTGGGAAGTAGTTTGCGTACTCGACGTTCTTGTGGTTGTTGAGTCGCTCTCGGAGCATCTGCAAAGCCGTGTGGCTTTCACCGATAATGCGGAGGCGCAGTTCGTTCTTTTCTCGAAGGAGCAGTTTCACAGGCATGATGACCAGTTCGCCCACTGGCCTACTTGTTTTGAACCTTCTCCCAAAAGCACCATCTCATTTCAGCAGAAAAAGCCTCCATGTTGTGGCCTATCATTGTTATTGAGAGCAACTTGAGACAATTGGTAAAGGCGAGGGGTTTGATGCCGAGCAACCCCCTTCCTTTTGTAGTGCTTTGCGCTGGAGAGTCCATGGATACTTCCGCTCTCGAGGCCAAGATGGCCAAAAGCGCTGGAGCCTTCCAACGCTCGGCTCTTGCTATCCTCATAGTAAGCGGCTTACTCACCGTTGGCCTGATGGCGCATTTGGCGACATCTCCGCCGAATTTTAATACAGATCTAGCAGACTTTGCCCCAGAGTCCGATGCGAATGACGCCCACGAGCGCATTCACCAACATTTTCCAAATGAAACCCGTCCACTGTTCGTCGAAGTCTCAGCCGACAATGGTTCGAGCGTCCTTTCTATAGAAAACCTCCACCTCATGGCTGAACACCTCGCTCTCATCGAGGAGGCTTCTGAACAGCGGAGCAATCTGATCACTGTTTGGACAACAGCGCCAGGTATTGTCCAATTAAGTTTGGACGAAGAAGCCGACGGGATGCCACTTGCGAATGTGACCTCTTGGGAACACATGCTGGAGCTTATTTTTGAGGAAAACACCACCTGCACGCTGACCAGCGATGATCAACTCCTGTCGGCAGCCACCTACGCATCATCAGCGTTGCTCAACAAAGATTTGAGCATTGATTCAACATGTTCCTATCTGGAAAATGGCAACGGGAGTGCCGCCCCAACCGCTTCTTCCACCCTTTGGGTGTTGGAAGTCGACCCGAACATGGATGAGAACACTCGTAAGGTGTTGCAAGATCAGTTACGCGATGAATTCTCAACGCTTTCAGATGACTCCTCACTCGACTATGGCGTTGTATCCCTTGACTTAATTTCCTACGACATCGATGAAGGGACCTTTGAGAACCTCGCTTTGTTAGTCGTGATTGCTCTGCTTGTCGTCGTGATTCTTCTGGCCATTGCCTTCCGTTCAATCCCGGATGTATTGTTCCCACTGGTCGGTTTGTCTTCCGCCCTCATTTGGACCTACGGCGTGATGAACCTGCTTGGCGCTCAATTCACAGCACTCGAAGTGGCAGTGGCTCCTCTTGTTCTCGGGTTGGGCATCGATTATGCAATTCACCTCCAACGAGCCTATGCGGCGATTCGTAAGGAACATGAAGATCCGGCCGAAGCCTGGCTTCGCTCCTGCGCTCGGCTTTCAGTACCGCTCTTGCTCGCTGTGGTGACAACCGTGGCGGCTTTCCTCGCAAACGTCATCTCCCCATTGCCACCTTTGGCCACATTCGGCTACGCCCTTGCATTCGGTGTCGTTTGCGCATTCGTTTCTGCAACGGTCATCGTTGGTTCCTTGCACGTCGTCGTGCGTGGTTTCACTGTCAAATTGGAATCCCAAGCCATTACCATGCCCAAAATTGTTGACGGAATTGTCGCTCTTCAGCAGAAGCAACAAGTCGCTGTGTTGCTCGTGGCCATCTTCATCTCCGCTGCCTCGGTCTTTGGGGCAGCCTCATTGGAAACTGATTTCGATTTGGGTGATTTCGTCGACCCTGACATGGAAATAATGGACGTGCGGGAAGACTTGGAAACCAATTACGACAGTGCAGGCTGGAAACTTCTCTACATTCTTCTTGAGCCAGTTGACGGAGCGACCACAATCCCCGGCGACGCAGTTCTACTTGAGCAGCTTCAAGGATTGCATCAAGACTTGACTTCAAACCACGATGTGGTCGGTACGGATGAACGAATTCCTTCCCCTGCATATGAAGGTCCATATGTTGTGCTTCGGGACGCAATTCTCAGAAACGCATCGTTCGGTGAAGCACATAACCTCGAAGTGTTCGATGGTGATGGCGATGTCTATGTCATCGATCAAGACCTTGGTTGCAACCTTGTGGATGTGTTTGCTTACCTTGCGCAAAACGAATCTGTCGCCGATGCGATCAGCGGTGAGACATGGTCGCAACGGGTCGCACAAACGGTGGCTATGGATGAGTCGGGAATCACTTACTTACGTAATGAGGTTCGAGTCGAAGCCTCCACTTCGACCCAAGCAGAGCGTGTCATCACTCAGGTCGAACGTGAACTTGGCTCAAGTGATGAGCGTGGCACACTTCGAGAGAATTTGGTTGGCCATGCTGAGTTGCATGTGACTGGTGATCTTGTCGTACTCCAGACGGTCTTGGATGGGTTGAGCGTTTCACAAGTGAAGACCACTGTCATTTCGCTTGTCGTTTCGAGTGTCGTCCTCCTGCTTCTGACCCGCAGGGTGTTGCCGGCTATTGTGGTCCTGTTCCCAGTGGCCTTGGCTTCGCTTTGGGTTGCTGGTTCAATGATGGCATTGGGTCTCAAGTGGAACGTCTTGACGGTGATGGTAACGGCGCTAACACTCGGGATTGGTATTGACTACTCCATCCATATGTGGCGTCGTTTCGAAGTGGAATTGGCTCGTAGGGACACCCATTGGGAAGCGTTGCGTGCAGCCCTTTCAACAACGGGTGTGGCTTTGATTATGAGCGCTTTAACCACTGGGTTTGGGTTCATGGTGCTGCTGTTCTCGCCGATGCCTGTCATCCAAGATTTCGGTCTGATCACCGCTGTAACGGTCTTCTTCTCGCTCATTCTGTCGCTCATTCTCTTGCCAGTTCTGGTTGAACTGTCGGCCCGTAACAAAGAGCAAGTGCTCGAAGTGAGTGACGGAACCATCATCGAAGGATGAGGTCAATAGACCGAAAGAGCAGCAGCAATGTCGTCCATCACGAGGCCCTGCTCACGGGCAACGAGCGCTAGGCAGACCCAATGGCTTGCATAGGTGAGTGCCTTTGCTTTACGTTGGGCCCTGCGTTCGACTTCTTGGACTTCCAATTGTGATTGCTTGGCGATGAACTTGGTGAGCCTTGGTGTGAGCTTTGCACGAGGGTCATCGATGTTTTGTGGACTCGCTACAGTGGCCGGTATTTGTGCTCGAGGCGTGGATGGAAGGGGTGTAGAGCGGACATCTGATTGTGATTTTTCAACCGATTCCGCTCCCATTTGATCGACGTGAATCGGTTTGAGTAACCTTGCTGGGCGTGGGTGCCAGCCGAGCGGCGATGTGATGGCTTCCAAGGGCACAGTGGCTTCCAGTGCATCCTCTGGCCCTGACAACCAACCGGCCTTGATGAGTGCCTGAACAGCCGTTTCTGCCTCGTCGGGTGAAATCCATTCCATGTCGAAGGACATGATACGTTCGAGTTCGAGCGCATCAAGTGCTTGCCCTTCGCGGAAACAAATGGCCAGTACCCGGACAACATCCTCGATGTCTTCCTTGGCCATGTTGCGATGAAGTGCTTACCGTTCAAGAAGGTAAGCCATGAATTGTGTTCATTCAATTCGTGTGAATGTTTTGTCCTCATTCATTCGCCATGTACCACATTCTTCACCCTTGTACACCGTTTGGTCCAGAGCGTAATCATAGTCGCCACCTGGTGGCAATTGTGACCATTCCTCCACTACAGTTCCAACCGAGTGATCTTGTGGTTCCTCTGTGCTTGCTGGCAATAAGGCGTCCAAAGCAGCTGCGCCATCAATGGCTGGCGCTGCCTCGCTTGCTGGTTTTGATCGTGGCGGTGGTCCCTTCAATCCAGCAGGTTTTGGCTTTGGCTCGGACGTGCGTGGTGGGGGCCCAGTCAATCCTGCTGGGGTTGGTTTGACAGCAGAGGTGGTGCCTGCTTCATCTGGTGCCTCTTCAAACGATGGCTCATCTGATTGTTTTCTTCGTAACAACACCACTGCGCCAGCGAGCACTGCAACGCCAAGACCGCCACCCAACAGCACCACGCTGGTGCTCATACCGTCTGTCTGCGGTCCAAAGGAACGGTTCCATGCGTTATTTGTTTCATCGACTTCCCACATTGTCTGTTCTGCATCTGCTTCCACATGAAGGGTCCACGAACCGCTGGGTACCGTGATTGTACTGCGGAGCGTTGTGGCAGTGTTCATGCCGATGCTGGCAACGACCTCTCGGCCGACCAAGGTTCGCTCACCGTTGGATTCTGCATAGATTGAGACATTGAATTGTTCATCGATGGCCTCTCCGAGGCTGACAAGTTTCACCCCAATTCGCATGGTGCCGCCTGCCTCCGTGCTGCCTGTTACGTCGACCTCCGTGATGGCCACATCCGGGCCAATGCTGTTCAAAGGGAGAACGAGCCACGGATCTAATTCTGAATTTCCAGTCGATGCTTGGAGCATGAAGCCAGCATCGTCTTGGCCTTCAGCCCAACACGCTATGTTGGCTTGGGTCGAAAGTTCAGATGGGTCGCCAAGTGCACTGAAATCGAACACAAAGGAGAACATCGTCTTGCCGTCGTAAACCGTTGATGAGGCTCTGTTCAGGGTGAGGGCAGGCCATTCATTTTCAAGCGAGCGAACCTGGCATGTCACAGAGAGATTGGACGACCATAGATTTGCTTCTTCGATGTTGGCGCCAATCTCCACTTCGCTGAGGTGGAACCTCGATGTGCCCTCGCCGAGGGTCGAATCAAGCAAGTAGGGTGCCGCTCCATCGACCCGCAATGTTGGCAGTTCCAATTTGAGGAGTTCTTGTGTGGCGTACGGGTCCCAGACGGTGAGTTCCATCTCAAACAACAAGCCTGCGCCGAGTGGGGCTTGGAACTCAACAGAGAGGTGCCCATCCGTCACAATGCCTGAAGTGCCTCCCGACCAGCGATCGTTCTGCAGTTTTCCGTTGTAGTAAATCGAAACAGGGCCAGAGTAACCAGTGTCACTCAACAAATGGTACACTGAAGCATTGAGTTGAATCGTTTCACCCGATGCAATGCTCCATCCTTCAACGATTTCACCTTGCACGGCTCCTTCTGTATCAAGCAACGATTGGAAGGTGACGTTCATCTCTGGTTCATAGGTCCACTCATTTTCGTAGAGAATCGAGGCAGTGCCGTCATAATCCTCGATAATAATCTCAATTCGGCCATCATTTGTTGAGGGTGTTACGAAGGTCCAATCAACAGTGCCTGCGAATTGGATGGCGAGCGTCTCGCCTGTCGTTGCCATGCACTGGGGTGAAACTTGGATGCGGGCATCAAGGGCTTCACATGTGCCCAGGTTTGTGTTGTAACGGAGGCCCAATGTAGGGTCATTGCCAAGCATGAGGCTCACGCGTGTGATGTCTGTGAGTCGATTGCTGTCGGCCACTTCAACAGCCCATGCAAAGGATTTGGTAGGTTCAAGGCGGGTCACTTCACCGCTGGATTCGACGCCATCGAAATCGATCAATTGCCCATTTTCCGGGGTTCGACTTTCCCACCATAAGGTGCCGTTCTCAGCGTTTGAATCCTCGATTGCATACCCTGCATAATCGGTTCCTTGCAGCCACACTCGAACGGTCTCGTGGTCAGCGTTCATTGAATCATTGACGAGCGTTGTGATGGTCCATTCATTACCGGAGTTGGAGAACTCAATCGGAGTGGGTTGGTATTCATTCAAATCAGCGACCCCATCTTGTGATGCGTCATGAAGCGCCTCAATCCAGAGATAACCTTGGACTGTGTCGTTCGAAAATCCACCTACATCGTTGAAGGTGAATGACACAATTCGCTCTTCGTTCTTGTTTGAATAGGCGGCGTATGCTGGCGAGGTACTTGTTAGCACAGGCCCCTCGTTGTTGAGGACGATGCTGCGGTTGAAGGCAAACACTTCCAATTCGAAATCATCCGTCGTACGTGCTTCCAGCCACACCCGTGCGTCACCAGATGTGCCGTTTGGGAGGGTGAATTCGATGGTCGTCGTTGAACCAGTCGTCAATGTCGTCCACATGCCGGGGTTGCTATACACTCCTCCGCCAAGTTCGGGTGTTGCTACGACCTCGACGTTGATTCGAGCTTCAATCAAGCCGTTGAGTAACCTTGCATCTGAGTTGCTGAAGGCGTGGTCGACAACGGCCGTCATCGGCGTTTCGCCAGGGAACGTTTCCATGGCTTCGACAGATGCACCACCAACGCTGCTGAAGGAAGATGTCAACGAGAGCACTTCCACTGAGAGTTCATTGTCGATGGTGGTAAGGGTTGGTGCTGTGTAGGATGTGAGCACGGTGCTGTTGGTTGCCACGCTCAGTTCTAGGTACGGCGTTGCAATCCCGTCGGTGATTGCGAACATCCAATCAACCGTGTCGCCTTCAATCCCAGTGCTATGAGTTACAGCCAAATCCACTGCACGAAGCACTTGATCTGGGTCGACGATGGCCACTGCCGATGTCGCTGGTGAGTATGTCAATACGGCGGGGTCGAGTCCGATGATGGGGAATCCGTCATAGGTCGATGGCTGAATTTGCAACGTATAGGATGCGGTTGGCCCGTAAGCAGAATGGAATGTTTGGATTGTTGAAAGTGCAGCGTTCGGATTCATGCTTGATGGAGGTGTTGATACAAACCGTGCTTCCTCTGAGCCAACGACGATGCTGTCGAGGGTTGGTGTGACCCATTCGTCGAGTTCCTGCGTTGTGAATTCAATTTGGTATTGAATGAATGAGTCGCCAGGTGCTACATCGGTGAAGGTGTGGTTTCCAAGTTCAAGGTATTCGGAACTCTGGTTCACACCCAGTGGGCGCCATAGTCCGCTGCTGAGGCTCGCAACAGTTGGCCCCGTTCGGTATTGCATCCTCAGGCCGGTATCGGTTGGTGCAGAGCCCGTAAAATCAAGCCACAATGGTGTTGCGCTTCCTTCGCTTCCCGTGCGAACATCGAACAAATCAGAAAGCAGTGTGCCTCGTTGCTGGGCAGGGTTGTGGTGCAGTGCCGATACATCAGAATAGGCATTCCCCCATGTGCTGAATCGCCACGTTGAAGCATCGCCTCCGGCATAAAGCAACGTTCCATCGATGTTGATCATGTCGAAATCATACATCGAGGTGTGGAGCACGCCTCTTGCCTGATGCGTGTCAGTCAGCGGGTTGTAACCTCGGATTTCGTCATACTTTCCACCGTTGTATATTCCGCCAGCAAGGACGATTTCATCATTGTGAACCACAGCCGAATGGGCAGCGATTTTGAATGGTAAATCAGAACCATTGATCCATGTGTTGGTTGCAGGGTCGTAGATTTCCGTATGGTTTGCAGGCGCCACGGTTGTTTGGTTGAGCGCTGCGTCAAACAGGCGAACATAGCCACCGATTGCGTAGAGTTTCCCGTGGAAGGCCACCAACTCAAAGGAATGGCGAGGAGCGCTCATGTTCGCCATTGAATCCCACACGTCGGTAGCTGGATTGTAGCGCAGGGTTCGATTGGATAAATCCGAGCGGTCCCACCGACCCACGCCACCTGCGACGTAAATGAACCCGTCAAGTGCGTCCATGCCAGCAAGCCCAACGCCCAGAGTTGCTGGCATTTCTGTACCGCTGCTCCAATTGCCTGTGGCAGGGTCATAGATGTGAACCACGCCATCCGCTCGAACGCCTGGGCTCGTGAAAGGGTGGTGGTCGCCGATGGAGTAAATCTTCCCTTGGACCGAAACGCACTCGTGGTAGGCTTGGGTTTGAGGAATCGTTTGGGTACTGGGTGACCATGTTTCATTGGCGACATCCAATATTTCGATGAAGTTTGTCAGGTCCTCATCACCATTTTGGCTGGGATTCGGATCGTATCGACCGCCTATCAGCATTGCTTCGTTGGTCTGGCTGTTGTGTTCGAGGCATGCACCGCTCCGCCTGAACATCATTGCCGGGGGAGGGACCGTTTGGGGTGAAATGTCAGGTCGGTCGAGCAACGGGCTTCCATCACCGCTTTGCACCGTGATATTACCGGGCGTGAAACCATCGCTGGCGTTGAATCCAGTTGATGCTTGGATGATTTCAAATGGTGATTTTGGGTCTTCCAAGGTAGCATCGTGTGGTGCTTCGATTACGCCAACATATGGCATTGAGATCATGGCCAGAACACTCCACAGAACAAAGACGAGATGTGTTCCTCGGATGCTGGTCATGTCACTGGACTCTTGGTGCGATTCAAGAGCATTGCGCGCCCTCGTCTCCCCGTCTATTTTCGAGCATTCTTCATATTCCCTCGTTATCGGAGTAAACTGCGTCGTCCATAGGTTCATTGGTCACGAACCACTGCGCCGCACAGGAGGGTCCATTATGACACGGGAATACATCGCAAGAGACCCTCGCACTGGTCTTCCGCTCAACGTTGGTAGAAGCAAGAAAGTTGACAAGAAAATTGTCAGTGAAGTAGGCCCTTGGGTCAGCATTCCTGATACCGACGTGCTTCCTCTTGCCCTTGGCGAAATCGATCAAGTCCAATCTCGTTATCTCGACCAGACTCACACCCACGACCGCGCTGCTGGTGTTCGTGCCCTCGGCCGATTCAGTGGTCGTTCGATTCATGATGCCCATGCAGCATTGTTGCTGGCACTTGAACACGACGAGGGTGAGGTCCGAGTTGCTGCGTTAGATGTCCTTCCTGAAATCGCAGTCCGTAAATCCAACGAATTGTTTGATTGGCTGTCTGTGTTGCTTGATGACGATGATGCCAATGTGAGAATTGCGGCCAGCCGTTGCCTTGCTGTCACCGCTCCAGTGTTCCCTTCAGCCGTTGAAACAATCCTCGGTAACGAACTCCGCTCGGCCTCCCGCCAACGCTCAGACGCCGCTTGGAAAGGCCTCAATGCGTTGTGTGAAACGTGGCCAGAAGTGGTGGTGAACCACATCGATACATTGCTGCTTGAGGAAGATCCAAAGCTCCGCAAAAAGGCAGCAGGCCTGCTTCGACGTGTGCTCCAGCGAGGCGGCTCCTCAGTTTGGGATTTGATTTCGTGGTCGCTCAACGACGAGGATGTCGAAGTGCGGAGGGTCGCAGCACGTACCTTGCCCAGTTTAGCAAAGCGTGAGTCGAGGATTGCGACAGTTTTCGCTGAACGAGCCATGGTGGACCTCGATTCAAAGGTTCGTCTGAGCGGTATCAAAGCACTCCAATCCGTTGATACTGATCATGGTCGAGCGCGTGAACTCGTCGTCAAAGGATCAACATCCAAAGACCTGCAAGTCCGCAAGGCATGTGTTGAGTTATTGCCGCGGTTGTTTGGCGAGGATGTGCTTCGTACCATGGCCATCGATTTGCTGAAAACGGAAACAGATTCAACAATCATCGCCTCCTTGAAAGAAATGACGTTCGATGTTTCCATCGACGGGACAGAAGCGCAAAAGAACGCTCAATTGGCGCCAGCCCCAGCTGTTCCAGCCATCGACCGAGAAATTGCTGAAGCACATGGGAAGCAAGTCGGCTTCCAACCGCTTCGTCCGGACGGATCACCTGCGCCCGAGCAACCGGCTCCCAAAGAGGCCGAACAACCATCGCCGGCGCCTCAACCCTCTGCTGGGGCTTACAGGGCCGTTTCACAAGACGAAATGATGGGCTATACCGACGAATTCACCGATGAAGAGCCTGACGACGATGATGAATATTTCTGATTTCCATCACTCTGTGCTTGTTTTTTCACACAAATCATGTCGGCATGGTTAAGAAGGGAGCGCCGGTGGGCGAAATGCTTAGAGGTGCTTTCCATGAGTTCAGGTGCATTCAACGACAAAGAAGAACAGTTTGACCGATTGTGGGATGGAATTACCCCAAAGGGTGTCAACCGCAACAAGTCACTCAAGTTCCGACAGTACATTCTCGAACACGTTCGACAAACCAAGCGACCCCTCACTCGTGAGAACGCTCGCAAGTATTGGATGGGCATCCTTCAGCAAGAAATCGCAGACCGCGACAACTACTGATTCCACTCGAATGGGTTGCCACCGTCTCGGCGACCCACTCGCACAACCGAGACGGAGATGATACCATGTTCACCAAAACCCGCTTCGACTCTTGGGACCTACCTGCTTCCCTCCTTGATGGCCTTGCTTCCCTCGAATGGACGCACGCAACACAAGTCCAGAAAGACACCATCCCTCTTGCACGCCGTGGCCTCGACGTCATTGGCCAAGCACGCACTGGATCGGGAAAAACGGCAGCTTTCGGTTTGCCAATCCTCGAAAAGTGTGAGCCAACTGGCACCCTCCAAGCCCTGATCCTTGCACCAACCCGTGAACTTGCAAACCAAGTGGCACAGGAACTGCAGGCCCTCCAAGGCTCAACGGGTCTTTCAGTCCAAACAGTCTACGGCGGAACCGACCTTGAGAAGCAAGCTCGGTCCTTGGGCGACGGCGTTGACATCATCGTAGGTACGCCAGGGCGAGTCATGGACATGAGCGAACGTGGTCACATCGATTTGGCTTCACCATCTCTTTTCTGCCTTGACGAAGCAGACCGCATGCTTGACATGGGTTTCTTCCCGGACATCATGTGGGTCATGGAGCGAATGACGGGCCGCAGCCAAACCCTTCTTTTCTCTGCGACCTTCCCCCAAGAAATCATTGACACTGCGAATGAATTCATGAACGAACCCGAATTCGTTCTCACGAACACCGAGGAACTTGACATTCCGCCAATTGACATGTACAGTGTTCGCATTGGCCGAGCCAACAAACTCTGGGTGCTCGGACGTCTTCTTGCACGAATGAACGATGAAGATCAAACCATCATTTTCTGCAACACCAAGCGAATGGTGGACTTGGCAGTCCAACGACTCTCTAAGCACGGCTTCTCCGTAGAAGGCTTGCACGGCGATCTCAGCCAAAACCAGCGTGAGAAAATCCTCAAGCGGTACAAGGCTGAGGAAATCAAGACCATTGTTGCAACCGATGTTGCAGCACGTGGAATCGACGTCGATGGCATTACGCTCGTGGTCAACTATGACCTTCCAGTGGATTTGGATTCCTTTGTTCACCGAGTTGGACGCACAGGCCGAATCGGCCGAAAGGGTGAGGCATGGAGCCTTGTCTCTCGAGACGACGCACCGCAACTGTCCAAGATCATGGCCACCTACGGCCTTGACATCATCGACTCAGAAACGCCAGAACTTCCAGAAGGCATGGACCGAGACCCTGTCAAGCGACAGGACGACTTTGGCGAAACGGCTGATGTGTTCGGCTTTGTTCAACTCCACCTCGACATCGAACCGACCGCAGCAGGCTCATCCCTTGCTGTGGCCAGATGGTTCACTGATGCCCTCCGCTGCAATGAAATGGCGATTGGCGATGTTCACTTTGCTGACGGCTCCACCTACATCAGCATCCACACAAGCAAAGTCGGTCTTGCTATCAAGGCCCTCGAAAAGCGTGAGATGGCTGGTCAGAGAGTTGCCGCAACCATCGTAGAGTGATCCATTACTCTTCTTCACTGGTCCGTGACTTCCACGAACCCTTGCGTTTGCTCGAATGGCGCGAGGTCGGCTTTTGGTGTACGACACTGGTCACCTCTTCATCTTGTGATTTCGATGGCCAGTTTCCATTTTCATCGGGCCGTTGTAATTCGACACCTCCGATGACGCCTGCGAGTAAACCTATGGCTGCGAGGGACCATGCCGAACCAATCGCCTTGTCCCAATCTTTCTGAGCTTGCGTACAATCAGATGTTGCTAAATCGAGGAACTGGCATGTGTCAAGGGTTGACTTTGCCTCACTTGCCTCTTCATTATTGGTGACATTGTACGCACCACCGAACACCAACACGAGAGCGACCACAACAAGGGCGATGTGTTGAGTCGACCATTGTGTCCTCAATCGAAGGCGCCATGCTTCAGGAGGTGCAGACGATGCATCGAGTGTTCGAGCAGGTCCTCCGACCCTCCAAAACCATACGAGCCACATTCCCACTAAGACAACTAAGAAGCCCCACTCATAGACGGCTGTGTGCCATTCCCACATCGGTACTAAGCACGCAGCATCGTTTGGCATGGCCGTACACTCTTGCACAGCAATTGGGTAAAACACAAGCAAGCGAACAATGTTGAGTACATAGACGATCGAACACATTACGAGGATCGATCGCACTTTGACCTTCTGTGGTACGCCTTCGGTCATAGCAACGAGGGTTGAGAGAAAAATCATCTCATGCACGCCCGCACATTCATCTGAAACGTAGAGGGCGACGTGGTTGAAACTTCCAGGGAAATCAACGTGGTTTAATTCGATCCTTGTCAGCCATCCGTTGTGGGTGGAAAGTGTCGATGCACCTTCGCCGAAAATGAGGTTCGTCAACTCATTCCAAATCCATGCCTCGGATACTTGAATCGGGCCAAGGGTGTCTGATGGCATCGTGATGAACCAGTAAAAAGCCTCGACGCACAACAGTGCCAGTGGTATTCGAGCATAGCGAAGGCCCAATTGAGCGACTTCCGACCAGTCCATATCGTCGGGGTTTCGCGACGATGTGGCTGTGGACACCATGCTGAGCGCTGTGCGTCCCTCCTCATCAAGTTGCGGGCATGCTCCACTCTTGCGCACCGAACACAAACAAAATGCAACAATCCCGAATGGTGATGTTGATACCGAAGGACAAACTGCATGTATTGTGGTCGAGGTAATTCACTCAAAACCAGCGGCGCTGATTCAAGCCACCCATCGACTCAATGTCATTGGGTTTTTCTGCCCTGTGCCAGTTGCAGAAGCGAAGCGAGCGTTTGCCACCATGTCATCCGGACAAGTGCTCGAATTGCTCGCTGACGACCCCGAAGTCATGCATGATTTACCCATGCTTATCGAGCGCTCAGGACATCGAATTATTTCTATAGAGCAAAAGGCTGGCGAATATTGCTTTCTTGTGGAGGTGGTCTGATGACGCCACCCGTTGTCGAGCGAGGCGCTGTTCCAAGTGAGGCGAATTTGCCAACAGTTCACGGAGATTTCAACATCAGAGTCTTCCACGAAGCAGAGACTGGCTACGACCACGTGGCGTTGACGCTTGGCGACATGGGTGGTCCAGATCCCGTCTTGGTTCGCCTGCATTCAGAATGCCTCACTGGGGATGCGTTTGGAAGCACTCGCTGTGACTGTGGACCGCAACTTAAGGCCGCCATGGATGCCGTTGTCGAACGAGGTTACGGTTGCATCCTTTACTTGCGACAAGAGGGACGAGGCATTGGTCTCCATGCTAAAATCCAAGCCTACCACCTTCAAGATCGAGGTGCTGATACCCTCGATGCAAACTTGATGCTTGGCTTACCAGGTGATGGGCGTGATTACAAAATAGCTGCCTCAATGCTTGAGGCTTTGGACATTTCATCAATCGAGTTGCTCTCGAATAACCCCGATAAGGCAGCGCAACTTGTTTCCTACGGGATCGAAGTGAATTCACGCACACCACTCGTTGTTGGTGTCAGTGACAGCAATCGCTTCTACCTCGAAACAAAAGTGGAACGAATGGGTCACACCATCGATGAAGACGCCCTTGAGTGATGACAGGCTTGACAGGTTGAGTGAAGAGGGCCGTGACCGAGAATCGAACTCGGGCTGGCAGAACCACAATCTGCCGTGCTAACCCCTACACCATCACAGCCATGAGAGGTACTTCGCCGTCAAGCGCGTGGTATTTCAATAATCCGTAGAGGACAACAGACATGAGGCGGCGAATCGGCTCACTCATCGAACCCTTGCATTCAAGTGCATTCGGTCATTAACATCGAACATGCGAACCACAATGCGACAGAACTTCGTCCCATTTGCACTGCTTGCTTTGCTCATCTTGGCACCTCTATCGGGTGTTTCCGCTCGAACGGTCCATGAAACCACAACCGTTGATTTACTGCCTCAAGGCGAATTCAACGATGCCGGAGTTTGGACACTCGATGCCTACACTTCCTTCTCAGAGGAATCAGCCCTCTACACTGAATCGATGGTCGCTGATTCCCGCCTTACCATGGTCCATGAACGACCTGTGAATTTGGACCAGATGATCTTCTGGGCACAATCGTCTCCGACTGATTCCAACAACTCATTGTACGCTCCTGACGGGGCCTATTCTTGGTCATCCGGTCCTGAGATGGAATTGACGAACTTTAACGCTGCAGGTTCGACAGCGTACGATATTGTGGAGGTCAACATCGTCTTTGCCTTCGCAGTGCCTCACGAACTTTCGCAAGACTCGGTACGATTATCGGTCGAGTACGAAGGTACGTTCGAATCATTGGCCACCATTTCACACACTCAAAACCCACTGGATTACATGTCTGGCAACTACTGGCGAGAGAACATTTCAGGGCTCACAGATTGGACATGGACCTCGCTTCAGAACATCATCGTCACCGCCAATTACGAATCGGTCGGGGGGACCGATGATTCACAACTCAACCTCGATGCAATTGGTGTCGAAGTGACCATGCAAACACCATGGTACGGTGGCGAAGTGGCCGCTGCTTCGACCGTTTTCGATGCCCATGACACCCCGCTCATGAACCTTGATTTGACGGCAGGCGATTCGCAGAACATGGGCTACGCCGCTTGTGGGTTGCAATCAAGCATTGAAGGGACAACCGGAGTGTGGACGAGTGAGGCTCTTTCGACGCCTCCAAACCAACGCATTGGGCGGGTCCACTATGTGCTGCAAAATGAATCGCTTGATGACGTACAGCTGGAGTATGCTTCCTCTTCAGATGGTGAGACATTCACCGCATTCGAGGCGATGGACGAACACATGTTGCTGCCAGATCACCCGTTCACCAAAGTTCGGGTTTCCGCCATCAATGCGTGCATCAGCGAAATCACCGTTGACGTGAACGATCCAACCTTGACACTGAACGGACGTATCTTTGGGAACTTGGACGGCCTTGATGCCACCTATTCGCGCTGGTTACTGTTCGTAAACGACGAATTGGTCACCAACCAACCGGTCGCTCTCAACCCAGGTCTTTCGCTGAGTTTCCCCATTGGTGCTCATCTTCACGATGCCAGCGCTTCCCTGAAGGTCGAACTCAAGACATGGTTCACATGGGATTCCCTCGGTACGGCAAGCACCACTGCATTCGAAATTACCTCGATGGATGTCACCGGTGGGTACAGCATCGCTTGGGATGAAGATCCGACCTGCGTTCCTGTCGGAGATCAAACACTCATCGAAGATGGAGGCGGGCGAATCCTTCCGTTCTTGCATCGGTGCACGGATGACCGTACGGTAAACGAAAACCTCCTCGTGACTTTTTCCAACACCAATCAAGACCTTGTGGAAATCGATTTGACAGAAGGCGACGTTCGAGTCCGCCTGCTGCCAGAGGTTTCCGGTTTTGCAACGGTGACCACCACCGTGGCAGATGAAGCAGGAAACACATGGGTGGAGGTGTTCATGGTCACAGTCTCTGCCGTAGATGACGCCCCTGTTTTGACCGAATTCCAATCCGTTATTCCAGTTCAACTTTCAGTGCCAACTGAACTTTCGTTCACATATGGCGACATTGATTCAGACACCCTCTCTGCAAGCACAAATCGGAGCTGGGCAACCGTTGACCTCGTCACACGAATCATCACTGTCAACGCACCAACACCTGGCTTCCATGCGGTCTTGGTATCGTTATGCGATCAAACCTCCTGCACGGACCGAATCATGGATTTGGAAGTCATGGCCTTACCTGACTTGGTGGTCGAGAGCATCGAAAAGGGCAATTCTGAGATGACGGCGGGTGGCATTGGTGCCTTCCGTGTGCTCGTTCGAAACAACGGGCAAGCAGACGCTTCAATGATTTCGGTTCGTTGCGAGATGAACACTGAACTGATCGCCATAGCAACCATCCCTCTTCTCGAACCGGGCGAACTCGGTGAAGTGACCTGTGATTGGGCCATTCCCGAAGAAGCAGGAACGGTTCAAATTCGAGCAATGGTCGATCGTGGATTGGAAATCGACGAAGGCAACGAAGCCAACAATGAAGCAGTGGTTGCTGTCGAGATTTTTCCGAAACAATTGGCAGATGATTCCACTTCGTCTGGAATCGAGATTGGAGATGGCACCTTCTATGCATTAACAGTGTTCGGTCTGGTTGCCATTGTTGGTGCCTTCGTTATGCTCGCACCTGCGAAAATTAAGAAACTCGAGTGAGCAAACGAATGGCTGCTACAAGGTTGGCTAGCCCCTTGTTTATTCGGTTGCAATCTCCTTGCTAGGGGTGGCGAAGTTCATTCCCTATGCGATTCAGATTGTTCAACGAAAGGGTCCTTCCCAACTGGTCCTTGTTAGGTCAAATAGAAACATCCGATGTCGGATAACGCCAAAAAGGTCCTCAAACTTGATAATGGGACTGTCTCACAAAAACTTGCTTTGAGGTCGTGGGGACCGTTCAACTCCGGTTGACAAAGTGGATGTGGGAATCATGTCAGTATTGAAAATAAGAATAGAAACCGAGGAATACATTTACGAAGAATACATCGAAGCGTGATCGAATCACGCACGCTTGGTATCACTCAGGTGATTTCCAACGTCGAGGGTAGACATCGCCGTCAAGGAGCACCATGCTCGGACGTGCCACTTCACCTTCGCTCATCGATGCTATGTCGTCAGTGTTCGCCGTAAGGGTGACCACGCCGACTGCTTCATTCTTCATGGTCTGGACGTAGATCTCTTTGCCAGATGGGATGCCTGAAGCAATGCTTACCAAGCCGGGGCGGAGCAGTGGTGCCCCGTGCGCCAATGCAGCGGCTGCGCTGTCTTTAACGGTCGCCGATGGCAGGTCGAGCAGCAACTTTTCGATTGGGTGAATGATTCGCAAAAGTGCCTCTGGCTTATCGCATTCCTTCCACAACCACACGGCGTCTGCGAGTTCTTGCAAGGTGACGCAATCATCGAGGGTGAACACACCAGAGATGTCACGGCGCAATTCCTTCAGTTGAATTTTCATGTTGAGTAACAATCCAAGGTCCCGTGCCATGGTTCGAATGTAGGTTCCTGCTTCACAATGGACGCGAGCGATCATATCGTTGCCGGAACGGTCCAATTGTTCGAAGGAGAAAATTTTCCTTGTTCGGACTTGCACCTTCACAGCGGAAACTTCTGGTGGAACGTTGTAGACACGGCCAGTGAGTTGGCGCATGGCTTTATTGAGCGCATCTTCATCAACTTCGCTTGCAAAGCGGAACACGCAAATGTAGGATTTCTTGTGGTTGAGAATTTTCTTGGTTACCTTCATCGCTTTACCAGCCATGAGCGGAAGCACACCTGTGGCGAAAGGATCGAGCGTTCCTCCGTGGCCAAGACGTTCCAGCCCAAACAGGTCACGAGCCCAAGCCGCAACTTGGTGCGAAGTTGGTCCTGCAGGTTTGTCCAGAAGAATGAACCCGCCAGCAAGTCGTTGTTCTACGGTGCGGTCATCGGGTGCGGTACCAACAGATGGATTGGTTTTGGATGTTGCGTCAAGTGCGTGGTGTGTCATGCTGTGGCCTCCAAGTGTTCAATCACGGCGGCAAGGACTTCATCCCTGCCTAGGTGTGTTCCATCGAGTACTATGGTATAGGGTTCGCGCTGCTCCGGCAAGATGCCATACAGTTCAGTGAATCGTTCTGCATCAACCGATGTGCGCTTAGCATTGGCTTCCAGCGCCTCCTCAATTGTGCCGCCTTCCCTTCCTACAACGCGTCGCGCTCGCTCTTCATCCTCGACATCGACCCAGAGTCGTACACAGTCAAGATTGAGCCTGTAAGCCCACCATCCTGAGAGTCGAGATTCAACAATCTCTTCAGCTCCAGTTGCGGACATTCGTTCTTGAAGCAAGGCATCCAGTTGGCGGTCCACTTCCAAATCGGTGGTGCACAAGGCGCCGAAATCAGACAAAGACATGCCACGTCGCTTTGCCTCCCCACGGAAGACATCGCCTCCGTTGAGTGAAGACCAGCCGTAGTGATCCATTAAGCCGCTCACAAGTGTGCTTGTGCCGCTGCCAGGATGGCCTGATACCGTGATGCGAACCATGCTCACACCCATTCGTGCCTGCAAACATCGCATCGCTTTGTACGAGGACCAAGGGTTGAGATCATGTCCAATCCACATTCAGGGCACTCATCATTCGACGATTCGGATGCCTTCTTATCCTCTTCATCCCAAACAGATGGAGTTGCTTTGGCCTTGCTGGTTTTACGGTTTGAAGATTGGCGTTGACTGCGTTGTTGACGTCGGTGCGCATCGGCGCTCTTTGCTTTGTTTTGGCCAGCAATCAAATGCAGCAATGGTTCCTTAATTGTCTCACCCGACTTAACCATTGGGTGGCTTCGATAGCGAAGCAGTTTGATGTGGCGGTCGACGATTCGGCCAAGGGGCGCACTCATGCAGATGTAGGTGCAAATCCATGCCGGGAAGAAAAGGAATTTGTCACCCAAAAGGTTCCATTCTGTGTGCCATGGAAGGGATACATAGTCCACTCGAAAGTTCTCAACGGTCGTGGTGAGCCACGCAAAGATGGCGATAATGAACACCATGGTGAACATCATTGGCTTCATGGCGCCCATTTGGACCTTCAATTGCTCAGGCATCATTTGTTGTTGAAGCGTCGTCGCTTTCTCTTGGAGGATTGGATCCCTGCTCATTCGTGCATCGTTCATCATCATTCGCACTTGGCGTTGACGGTGGCCGATATGGGCTTGAGCCATCGGGTCTGTGAAAAGGTTACGAAGCACCGTATTCATTGTCATGGAAAAAGTACCGAGGATCAACACGGTGAAGACGAAGTAGGATTCCTCGGGGAGGATTGGTGAGAGAATTGGGTCGGCAACTGAGCCAAGGGTTCCTCTGATTCCCGGGTTCATGATGAGCAGGGTCATCATGACCATGACACCCAACATCATGAGCATTGAGCCTCCCGGCGGCTGGGGAGGGGGCGGTGCGTTGCCGTTAGCCATAATGTAAGGGCGGCGCAAGGGGGGCATGAAGGTTGGGTTTGTTTTCTCCCGGATTGATTCAAGTTTCGATTCCAATATTGCGAGGGTTTCAAACAGGACCGTCTTCCTCGCAGAGACATGCGCCGCCGCGAACCGATGAACATCGACCGTACATGGCAACACTCAGTTCCTGTTCCAATGCCAAACCGCCCTGTGTGCGTCACAGAGCACGAGGCCATCGATCAGTTGGCACGGCTCCCACGCCCGCCTCGTATGTTTTTGTGGACCGATTCAGAGCGACGTTGTCTCCCCGGGTGGGGTTACATTGCAAGCGTTCGGCAAGGTGTTCCTCCGGAGGGCATTGAAGCTGAATTGAATGCATGGATGGGGCAGTACCCTGATGCTTGGCTCGCTGTTGACATGCGTGATGGCGTGATCCCGCCCTCAACCGCTCAATCCCTTGAATCCGTTCTCTCTCAAGTTGGACGCCCAGTCCTTATTCTTGTTAGCCGTTCGTCAGACAATGAGGACTGGCCACAATGGGTTCTGCCTGAGTGATCAAGCATCAATGGCCATTTCTGCCCACGCTGGTTTGCTCAAAAGGTGAATTTGCAAGCGCTGCATTCTGTTGCATCGTGTGGATTCATTGACATGCAGATGGAGCACATTTTGTCCTCAGTGGATGCTTCTTCAGCAGGTGCTTCTTCGGTTGCAGCCTCTTCAGCAGGTGCTTCTTCAGAAGCATCGGCGTCTTCGCCCCATGCTTCAGCTGCGGCTTCGATTTCTGCCTTCTTGAGGTAACCATTGTCGTCGAGGTCATAGTTTGCAGCATGTGCTACGAATGCATCTCGGTCATCAACGCTGATGCCCTTTGCTTCCATGACACGGAGCAAGACATCTTCTCGCCAGGTGACTGCTGGACCCTCTTCTTCAGCAGGTGCCTCTTCAGTTGCAGCCTCTTCTTCAGCAGGTGCTTCCTCAGTTGCAGCCTCTTCTTCAGCCGGTGCTTCTTCCTCTTCAGCCTTAGGGGCTGGGAGGTCATCCGACTCGACTTCGTCACCGAAGTGAACGCCGTGGAACCTGTTGAGTGCTTCAGCATCGATTTCACCGGTGCCCTTGATTTCCATGAACACATCAAGACGCTCACCCTTGCCGACGATTGGTACCATCCAACTGATGTGGGTGCCACCGACGCCGTCTTCGGTCTTCATTTCGCAATCGGTTCGCTTGTCGCCACCGGTTCCCCGGATGTGCCAATCTTTGATCTCAAAGTTGGCTGGCATGACATCGTTGATGTAAACGTCCTTCAACGCTGTGTCACCGTTGTTCTCGAACAGGATGAGCACTTCGTAGCGGCCTTTGCCGCCAACAGGCATCGTTTGCTTTCCTGCGGAGAAATCCCTTCGGTTGTGCACGACGCTGATGACTGGTGCGTCCTCTGCATCCCTGCCACAACGTGGTCCCGCCTTTTCAGCACTGAACTCACAATGGGCCGGTGCGCTGACTGCAGTGTTTTCGGGGGTTGGGTCCGGTGCGAAGAGGTCGTACTCAATCGTCAATGACTTTCCAGGCTTGAGTCCAATTGGGGCCGTGATCCCTACAGTGGTGGTGATCGTGTAGCCAATACCGTCAGGTGATCGGTTGGTCTTTTCGAGGGTGATGCCCTCTGCGACTTCCGATTTGAACTGGCCGTCAGCAATTTCCTTTCCATCGACCTTCACAGTGAAAGTGGACAAGTCTGGCGCTGCGAAGAGGCCAGGGATGTCGTCAGTGAAACGCGCCACGTTGATGTTCGATGAACCATTGTTGGTAAAGGTCAAACATGCGCTGACCTTTTGCGCTCTATAGGAACGGAGACTGTTGGTTGAGTAGGTCTTTCCAAGAGATGCTTCCACCACTTCAAGGGTGCTGGATTGCAAGGTCATGCTTCCTTCGGTGCTTCGGGTTGCCCGAGGAAGGATGGTGTAGGAAAGATCGGTAGCGAAATCAGGCTTTGATTGTGCCATGACGGTTCGCTCTTCCGACTCCCACTTTCCGTGGGGTGGGACATCCTCTTTGACATCCTTAATGTCGAAGAGCAAGTCGTCGCTTCCCTTCATGCGGACTTGGAGTTTGACCAAATCGACAGCGAAGGAGGAGCGGTTTTCGAACGTGGTCTTGCACAACCAGTTGTCTGGTCGCTCATCTTCACGCACACGCATGTATGAGAAACCTCGGCAGAACGCATCAAGTTCTCGGAAGTTGAGGTCAGAGAGGGTTGAATCAGCTGCGTAGGTGGCTGTTGCTGCACCAGCATCGATCTTTGCAGTACCTGTGACGGTGATGGTGCCTTCGATGGTGAGGACTTGCTTTTCGCCTGCGGCTAAAACGCCAACATTCCAATTCAAGGTGTTGTTGTCAATTTCGGCACCTGCTGCGTGAGTGAATGCCATTTCATCGGGCAGTGGTCGGGTGACCATGACGTCACGAACAGGGACAGTTGCGACGTTTTCAACTTCGATTTCGAGGGAGATCGGTCCACCATCCTCGCTGGAAGCGACGGACAACGAGCGGGCAGAGGTTCGAGCAGGGTTTGTGTCAAGGCGCTCTCGGAGAACGAGCATTCGCTTACCGTTGACCTTGTACTTCATGCTGTGACTCTTGCCAGCCTCGAGTTCATCAACGGAGACATGGTCACCACCGATGTCGGTTGCATCGGCGTGGTCGAGCATCACATCGATGTCGTAGATTCGGTCTTCTGCAGATGGATTGTTGACCACCAAGGTTCCTTTCACGGTCTGCTTGATGATTTCACCATCAGAGGTGAGGGTCGATTTCTCAACTTCATGGAGTGTTCCTTCGAGCTTATCTCCGTCAATTTCATCAACTTCAGCACTGCTTCGGATGGTTGCTCCAGCTTGTTCGCCTGTCAGGTCCATTGGGCTGCCCAACACGTCATCAGACGCTGTTGGTTCGACTGGTGCCATGAGTGGATCAGCCGCCGGTGCTTCCATTGGTGGAGCGAGTGGGTCGGCTGGCATTGGTGGCATTGGTGGAGCCATGAGCGGGTCAGCAGCCGGTGCTTCCATTGGTGGAGCGAGTGGGTCGGCTGGCATTGGTGGCATTGGTGGAGCCATGAGCGGATCTGCAGCAGGTGCTTCCATTGGTGGAGCGAGTGGGTCGGCTGGCATTGGTGGCATAGGAGGTGCCATGAGCGGGTCAACAGCCGGTGCTTCCATTGGTGGAGCAAGTGGATCTGCTGGCATTGGTGGCATAGGTGGTAGGCCGGGTGGTGCAGGTGGTGCATCCATCTCTGGCATAGGAGGCATTGGAGGTGCAGCCGGTGCGTCCATTTCTGGCATAGGTGGCATTGGTGGTAGGCCAGGCGGTGCAGGAGGTGCATCCATCTCTGGCATAGGAGGCATTGGAGGTGCAGCCGGTGCTTCCATTTCTGGCATAGGCGGCATTGGTGGTAGGCCGGGCGGTGCAGGAGGTGCATCCATTTCTGGCATTGGTGGCATTGGTGGAGCGGCAGGAGCGTCCATCATTGGGGGAGCAGGTGGCGCATCCATTCCGGGCATAGGCGGCATTGGAGGCATTGGTGGAGCGGCAGGTGCGTCCATCATCGGAGGCGCAGGCGGTGCTTCCATACCGGGCATAGGCGGCATTGGTGGCAGACCTGGCGGAGCAGGTGGTGCATCCATGCTTGGCATTGGAGGCATAGGTGGCATTGGTGGCGCAGCGCCATCAGCCGGTGGTGCAGGTGGTGCAGGCGGCATTGGTGGCATAGGTGGTAGTCCGGGTGGCATAGGTGGTTTTTCGTCGCTCATTTACAATTCCTCCGTGGCGACCGCACAAGGCGGTATCAACTCCATATCCATCGAGCACATAACCGTTCTGCCCTTCAGTTTTCATTTAATGCGTTGATTCTGACTCTTTTGGAAGGGTTGCTTCCGTGCACTTGATGTAGGGTGGGCTGGACGAGCAAGCATGGTAGGCATGGACAGTGGCACACCCCCAGTGCTCTTTGTGGTTGGAACAGCAGGTGCAGGAAAATCCTCGTTGGTTACATCGTTCCAACGCTGGTCGCGGTTCCTTGAAACCGATGCGATTGCAGTCAACCTCGACCCGGGAGCCGAGCGTGTTCATTATGACGCTGAATTCGATGTCCGTGATTTGATTTCCCTCACTGAAGTAATGGGCGAGTATGATTTGGGTCCAAACGGGGCTCAAATTCTCGCAGCAGATCTGCTCGCAGCACAAGCTGGAGACGTCGCTGCGCAACTGCACGCCCTCACGGGTGAAGTGATGATTGTCGACACACCGGGGCAAGTCGAATTGTTCGCATTCCGCGAAGCATCAAACCATCTCATCGAAGTGATTGGACGGGAGCAGTCGGCGATTATCTACCTGTTCGACCCAATGCTTTCACGCTCACCATCCGGATTCGTATCCCAAATGCTTCTCTCGAGCATCGTTGAATTTAGGCTCGGTTTGCCAACCAAGAACTTCCTGTCCAAGGCAGATCTTCTCGAACCTGACGAACTGGCTCAAATCCTTGAATGGTCGGAACGACTCGAGATTCTCGAAATGGCACTCTATGATGAGGCTGGCGGCCAGCGTACGGAATTTGCGATCAACCAATTGCGCATGATGCAAGAGTTCGCACAAGCACCCGGTTTAACCCCGCTGTCTTCTGAACTCGAAGAAGGCCTTGCCGACATTCTCACCTTTGCTCAAGCACTGTTCGGTGGCATGAGTGATGCCCGTGATGGATTCGCTGCTGACAACGATGACGAGAAGAATTGAAGCGAACACTTCGCTCATAACAGTTAGAAACCGTCCTTTCGTGGAAAGGTCATGCCCCAGCACCTGTTGGCCATTGACGACGTTGCCGAAGACTTTGAAAAAATCCTCCGCTGGGGCATTGAATTCAAGCGACTTTGGAAGCAAAGTGACGAGGTAGCGATGAACTTCATGCCTCTTGACAGCCTTGCTATTGGTTCGATTTACGAAAAGCCTTCAACCCGAACCCGCGTTTCATTTGAAGTTGGAATCAATCGCTTGGGTGGTTACCCTCTGACCCTCCTCAAGAACGACATTCAACTTGGAAAATCTGAGACCGTCGGCGACACATCTCAAGTGCTTTCCCGATTCCTCGGTGGAATGACCTATCGATGTTTCTCCCATGATGACGTAGCTGAACTTGCAAAGCATGCAGATGTTCCCGTGCTCAATGCACTTTCTGACAAGCACCACCCCTGCCAAGCAGCAGCTGACTTGATGACTGTGTTGGAACACTTCGACGAGCCAAGTGAAATCACAGTGGCTTGGGTTGGTGATGGGAACAACGTTCTTCACGACTTGATGCTGGCTTGCGCAATGCTTGGCATCGACATCAACTACGCAGTGCCTGAAGGATACGAACCAGCAGAAGATGTGGTGGAGCGAACCAAGGTTCTGGCAGAAGCAAACGGATCGAAGGTCATGATGACCCACGACCCGATCGAAGCAGTCAGTGGCGCTCATGTCGTCTACACGGATGTTTTCATCTCAATGGGTGAAGAACACATGACCGATAAGGTCCAAGCATTTGACGGCTACCAAGTCAACGAAGCAATGGTTGGAAACATGGACAGCACATGGAAATTCATGCATTGCCTTCCAGCACACCGTGGTGACGAAGTCACCGATTGGGTCATGGACCACAAGCAATCAATTGTCTTCGATCAAGCCGAGAATCGTATGTGGGCTCAAATGTCACTTCTTGCTTACTTCATCAACGAAGGTGCTTGGCAAGCCATGGGCGAGTTCATGGGACTCGACTGATCACATTACCATTGTGAGCATGAAGCCAAGCAATCCAAGAAGCATTGCGACTCGAATTCGCATGGAGACTCGAGCGTCTTCGGCTTTGAACAACGGTCCATTGAGCGTGATGAGCACCAGAATGGCAGGTGTCTGGTAAAGCAATTGATTGAGGTTGAAGGGGCCTTGCCAGTAGGGTATGTAGAGGCACACAAGACCTGCCATGATCATCACATAGGCAGTCATGCGAGCGTTCTCTGCGCCTATTTTCATTGGAAGCGTCATTCGTTCGCCTTCATCAGCCAACATATCCTGGCAATCTTTGACCACTTCACGAGCGAGGTTGGTGAAGAACACCACCATTGCAACCCAGAACACAAGAGAGTTCATGCTTCCAATGGTTGCAGCACCGTAGCCAATGACAGCGGCGACCATCAATGAGATAGAGACATTTCCAATGAGTCCTTTTGTTTTGGTTTCCGGTCCGAGGTCATAGGTCAACATGAGTGCAACAGCAATCACGTAGATGGTGGTCAAAGGCCACCACGCATCACCATTCGAATGGAGGAAGAAGGCTCCAGTGAGCATGCTTCCCACACTGAGAAACCACAATACGCCAACAAATCGCTTGGCTTCAGTTTCTGTGATGCGTTCAGAGGGGAGCGGCCTTGCAGGGTGAGCGACGAGATCGATGGCAGCATCTTTGATGTCGTTCATCGCATTGCCTGCACCCATGAATGTAAGGACTGTGAAAATCTGCACGACAACAGCCATGCCATCATTCGCACTCCAGTCGCCATTGATGCCGAAATGAGCACCTAAGGGTACAGTGATGGCTGCGAGAATCATGTTCTTCGGTCGCATTAATTCGACCAAAGCCAAGGTTTTCCCTGCCATGTTGCAACCTGTGCTCGGCGTGGGTTTTCATCCCTTTGCTATCAAGCAGCAGCAATTGACCAAACGCAGACCCGCATACGGAAGCCACCGATGTCGGTTCCTTCATCAAAGCCAACTTTGACGAATCGTCGGTCTCGTGCGAGCACATTTCCAAGCTGGTTCATCGTTGCACCCCAGCGGAATCGCTGGTTTACATGATCGAGGATATCGGTGGTGTTCGCTTCACCCACGTTGCCGAGGTACGTGGCGATTTCAGTTCGCAAGCGCATGGTTCTGCTCATCATGCCTCACCTCGGATGATCCGGTTCGCACGTCGAGCAAGGCCTTGTACAGTCCTCGAGAGAAGGGTGGTTGGAACGTTCCGTCCTGGAACATACAGAGGTTGCCAACCCACAGCGGCAAACCGGGATGGGAGTTCGCCGCTGGGGTGAGCGTAGAGTGTGGTGGAGGTCTGACTCCAAGAAGGTGCCAGGGGTTCATCAGAGGTGCATGTTAAATCGCTGAATGACAAAGAGTCCAGTGGGTGATTTTGGTTGTCCATGATGCAAACTCATTGGCACCCGTATATCAAGCGACGAAGGACCCCTGAATTGAAACTAAACCAAATTTTCATGCGCAGTCGTCTGGTTTTCACTTTCAATCAAAACGAAAAGTGAAGCAAATGTGATTGATTGCTGAACCCCGTCGCAGGCCTATGATGCGAGATGGCTAAATACGAAAGGTCGGTGGCAGGAACATCCACGCTCGTATAGTGTAGTGGCCCATCATGAAGGACTCTCATTCCTTCGACCCGGGTTCAAATCCCGGTACGA
>ERZ767114.26-NODE-26-length-141225-cov-20.592924_pt1 | contig 141225 bp, 121 predicted proteins | sample MGYA00374952_ERZ767114 | MGnify/ENA primary metagenome ERZ767114 (study PRJEB28939, sample SAMN06267156) | marine metagenome | isolation source: Columbia River Estuary | place: USA:Columbia River Estuary, USA | collected 2012-05-05 ... | reverse complement strand
GATTAGTTATTTTAAAATTATACAACTTGCTCTAGTTTTACAACAAAATTATAAAAATAAAGCTATGGAAGCACAAAAATCAAACAGAAGAATTTTAATAGGATTGTTCATCATCGTTGTAGGACTTATGATACTGCTTAGAAATTTTAATATTTAAAATTTCCTCCTTTACTTCATTAAATTTAATTAAATAATGTTCTTTAATACTTTCATCATTATAACCAAATTTATCAATAAAACTATTGGTGTCAAATTTTAGGTTTCTAAAAGTTGTTTGAAGTTCTTTATTAAGATAAGAATGTAAGAATATTATATTTTCAAAATAATAGTCATTTTTCATAATATGCAATTTAGCCAGTAGAGGAGGTTTAACCCTCCTCTTTAATTTGTAACAATAAATTTAATGTTTTTTACTTAAAAGTAATTCTCTTAATGTTTTTAAACGGTTAAATTCTTTTTGAAATTGTTTTAATTGGTTTGCGTTTTCTTTTTGTGTTGCAGTCATTTTATGCGAGTTTTAAATTATTATTAGTAAAAAATTTATTTAGCCTTATTTTTTCGGCCCGTTCAATGTTATTCACTTTTATATAGTTGTAAAATACTTTTTCTGTTTTGTGTCCACTAATGGCCATTATATCAATAGTAGGCATTCCGGATTTATACGCATTGGTACAAAACGAACGTCTTGCAGTATGACTACTAATTAAATCATATTTAAAGTATTTTAATGTTTGTTTTTTACCCCCTTTAGTAACTGTTTTAGTTTCTATTGTATTTATTTTAGCAATGGATCCAATTTGTTTAATAGCATAGTTTAAATGTTGGTCAGGCATTGTTTGAGGAGGTGTTCCGTTTCTTTTTTTAAGAATGGCATTAACCATTGGGTTTATTGGTATTGTTAAATTTGCACCGGTTTTAGTTGTAGTAACATTTATATATTGAATACCGTTTTCAGTAATAATATTTTTTTTAGTTAGTCTGTTATAATCAGAAATTCGCAAACCAGTATTTGCACCAATTAAAAATAAATCTCGTGCATTTTCTAACATTTCTTTAGTCAATTTTAAAGTTTTATTTTTTATAATTGGTTTGAAGTCTGTTAAATCAGCGTTATAAATTTGGAGGAGTTCTTTTTCTGTTAAATAAATACTGTTTACCTCCTCCGAAGGTTTTGTAAAATAGCGTTTTTTAAAGTCTGTATTGTTGTGAAAATCTTTTTCGAAGGATGCATTCAAAATAGTTTTTAAAATCTTTATTTGAGTGCCTATGTAGTTCGGAGAGTAGTTTAAATTATTTGAGTATTTCAAAAAATCATCATAAAAATCTAAAGTAAGTTTTTCATAATTTAATGTATAAACCGTATCGCTAAATTTTTTAAATAAATTATAACTATTAAAATATGTTCTTGCAGTTCCTTTGCCTAAAGGTTTTTTTGTTTGTGGCAAAGGATTTATTTTATAATGCTCAACATACCATTTAAAAAATGGTAAAAATTCAAGGTGTTTAATGTTATTTGAATGCCTTGTTTTCTTTTTAAAAAATATATCCAGTTCATTTGTCAATAATTGGTTTGTAACTGTTAAACCTCTATTAATTGTTAAATCTGAATATAAACCCTCTAAAAAAGTTTTTGTTTTATTGAGTTGATTATTAATATTTGTTTTGTTTACCTCCTCATTAACATTTTTAACGTTTTGGTATTTTACACTCCAGTTTTTTGAATTTAAAAGTTTTAACCCGGTTGAATATCTTATTCGATAATCATTACCAGTACCAAAAGTATAACGTATGTAAATAAGTGCTGAATTTCCTTTTCCTTTTCGGAGTTCAAATTTGAATGTAGCCATAATGTAAAACTTTAACCTTATCAAAGGTATTAAAAAAAGTACACACTTTTATTAAAAATTGAAAGTGTGTACTTTTTTGTGTACTTTTAAATCGTTGGTATCTGTTTTTAGACGTTTTTAACCGTTCAACTGTATATACTATTAAATAAGGGTTTATAGTGCGTAAAACATAGTATAGTAGCAATTTTAGGTACGTTTGTAAAGTTTTTTAAAAAGGTTATTTGTAATCTTGTCGAGGTCACAACTGATAAAAAGCTTTCAAGAAATTGGAAGCTTTTTTTATTTAATTGAACCTTTGGAAAACGCTATCATCAACCAAATTTTGTTTCTTAAATGCTTAATGCATTTCATTTACAAAATAAATGAATTGAACTTCTCATGATTGTATATTAAAAAGGATCACCTTATTTTTCATTCCAACGATAAAGGCAGTCATAATTTTCCAGCTCCTTTTCTTTAAGCAGCCTAAGGCTTTTTTGCTCTTCAACGTTTCCTGTAGCATCTTCAATTAAATCATCATAGTACGTTATAATCTTAGATTTCTCTTGTAAACAATCCCATTCTTCTTTTGTGCAATTTGTTAGAAATATGAACAAAACAAATAAAACAATAATATTTTTCACAGTTCTTATGTATTAAAATTAGTCTACACAAATTTGTAAATTACTAACACTATCAGATGTAATACTAAAATTTAAAATAATTTCTTCCGTAAAATATTTTTGAACTAATTTAAGAGAATCTCCTTGTTTTGTAAATATCCATGTTTCAAACTCATCTTGTTGCCAATCCTCACCTAACCAAGTTATTTTAATAATAAACTTATCCTTTGAATTTTCAATAATCTGAAATTGATGATCAGAAACACGCATAGATTCGTAGCAATCAAAAGAAGAAAGCGTCATCCAAGATTCAATAGGGTTATTTATATCATCATTAAGTGTAATATAGACACGAACGATTTCGACATTATTGTCAACCTCTACATATTTCCAATTAACTCCATCACTACACTCCAAGAAGTTTTTGCACAATAATGAATCAGTTGAATTATCAATTGGCGGATTATCATCAGAATTACAGTTAATTAGTGTTAATGAAAAAATTAGCAAAATTAAAAAAGAAGAGAATTTTTGATTCCTAAATTTTGTTTTCATAATTAAAATTTTAGTTGTTAAAATGAAAGCATCTTTTCAAAGTTTTAAGATTTAAAAAAAGCATCCTAATATCTATATTTTAAAAACTAAAAAGTATGATAGATATCAAAAAAACAAATGAGATTAATCACTTTAGTTACATCAATATAAATAAATAATTCCCTTTTACAAATACTATTACACCTTCAAAAACATACACTTAGACACCTTCTGAACCAAGAAAAACATCATTCTAAGATAATTACTTTCTTGATAATTTAACATTCCTACCCATATTGTTTTTATCATCCAGTTTTTAAAAAAAATATGATTCTTAATTAGAATTTCTAGTAAAATTAAAGACCTCCCTAAATACTAGATAATCATCAAAATGATTTCAAAAATTGATGAAAATCAGAAAATTAAAAAACACTTAAAAAAGAAAATAATTCAAAAACTAAACGTAAGACCTTAACACTTCAACTGCAATATTTATCCATTCAAAGAAAACAGCACAAAAACCACCAAATATTTATTATTCTTAAATAAGTTAATTAAGTTTTAAAACAATAAATATGCATGGAATTGTAAATAAAGCTATTCAAGGATTGGTCATTGAAAATTATGGTGAAGCGACCTGGAATGAAATAAAAATACAAAGTGAAACTAATATAGACTTTTTTATTGCCTACGAATCATATGACGATTCCATCACATTTAAACTAGCAACTTCAGCAGCTAAAGTATTAAAAATTTCCGTATCTGAAGTTCTACAAAGCTTAGGAGAATATTGGATTCTTAAAACAGGACAAAAACATTATGGGTCATTAATGAAAACTGGTGGTAATTCACTTAAGGAATTTCTAATAAACCTCCCAAACTTTCATAGCAGAGTCATGTTAATGTTCCCAAATATAAATCCACCTGAGTTTAAAATCACTAACGTAGCTGAAAATAACTTATCCCTTCATTATTATTCTTCAAGAAGTGGTTTAGCTGATTTTGTTATTGGGCTATTACATGGAATAGGTAAAATGTTTGATAATAAAGTAACTATAATTACTTTAAATAGCAGAGAACAAGGTGATGATCATGAAATATTTAAGGTTTCATGGTAATATCATTGGAAAAAAATTCAACAAAATAGTAACAACATGTTAAAATTAGACAAGGAACATCTTAATATACTTTTCCCGTTTTTTTTAAAATTTAAAAAAAACTTAGTAATTACAAATCACGGAATTAGCTTAAAAAAAATTACTGGTAATTTAGATGGTAAGAATTTTTTTGATGAATTCTATTTTAAAAGACCTTCAGTTGGTATTAAAAATGAATTCAACTCTATTACAGAATACACCAATCAGGTTTTTATTATTCAAAGTAAAACTCATGAAAAATTAAAATTAAGAGGGCAATTCTCCCTTATAAAAAATGAGCTTTTATTTACAGGATCACCATGGATTCTTAACTTTGAAGATCTTGAAAAGCTTAATTTGCTAATAACTGATTTTTCATTATTTAACCCAGTAATAGATCTACTTCAAATCCTAAATGCAAGAGAATCGGACATTAAAGAACTTATTGAAAATAAAAAATCACTTCAAGAAAAAAACGAAATTATTACAGACCTTGCCAAGTTTACTTCTGAAAACCCAAATCCTGTATTTAGAATTTTAAAAAATGGTGTGATTGACAATTCTAACAAGGCTAGTAATAAAATTTTGAAAACTTGGGCCATTAAGAATGTAAATTGTAGTCCTTATAATTTTTCACTAGCATACCAAAAATGCATTACCACAAATGCGATTGTTGAAGTTGAAATAAAAAATAATGAAGAGTATTTTTCTTTTTTATTAAGCCCCGTTAATAATATTGACAAATATGTGAATGTTTATGGAAAAAATATTACTACAGAAAAATTATCACAATTATCACTGAAAGAAAATGAAGCCAAATATAAACAATTAGTAGAGGAAGCACATGAAATGATTTATAAAATTGACTTGGATGGATATTTTACTTACATCAACCCAAAAGCTCAAAAAGTAATGAAATTTGAAGGTCTTGAGAATGGGAAAACCCACTTTACAAGTTTCATTAGAGCAGATTGGAAAAAGAAAACTACTGATTTCTATATGAATCAACTTACTTCAAATACGGAATTATCCTATTTCGAATTTCCTTGTTTTAATGTTCATGGAGAGGAAATTTGGGTTGGTCAAAATGTTAAAGTAGTTAGTTCTAATGGAAAAACGCATGGTTTCCAAGTAGTTGCAAGAGATATTACTGAACGGAAAATACTAGAGCAATCCTTAAAAGATGCAAGAAAAAAAGCTGAAGAGTCAGCGCAATTTAAGGCCCAATTTATGGCTAACATGAGCCATGAAATACGAACTCCCATGAATGGAATATTAGGTATGAGTAGCCTTATAGATCAAGCCTTGCTTTCACCTAAGGATAATTATTACTTAAAATCTATTAAAGAATCGGCACGTGGATTATTAAATATTATAAATGACATTCTAGACATTTCAAAAATAGAATCTGGAGAATTAAAAATTGAAAAAATAGGATTTCAACCTATTCAAATATGTAAAACTGTTATAAACACAGTGGAATATTTAGCTTCTCAGAAAGATCTATATATTTCATTAAACACGAATAACATACAAGAAAAAGATATCTATTTAGGAGATCCTCATCGTCTCAATCAAATTCTCACAAACTTACTTAGTAACGCTATCAAATTTTCTAAAAACGGAGAAATACAAGTTTGTATTGAAACTATAGTAAATGAGAACAATGGTAAATCACTTAAATTCTCAATAATAGATCAAGGCATCGGTATTCCGAAAGATAAATTTATCACTATATTCCAAAGCTTCAAACAATCAGATATAACGACCACAAGGATGTATGGTGGCACAGGCCTAGGTTTATCTATTTGCAAATCACTTGTTGATATGCAAAAAGGAACAATTTGGGTAAAAAGCAAAGAAAATGAAGGAAGCACTTTTTTCTTTCAAATACCATATAAAAAAGGAGTTGAAAGTGATTTAATTCTAAACAATGTCCATTCAAAAAATTATGACATTTCAAATTGCAAAATTTTACTTGTGGAAGACCATAAAATAAATCAGGTTTACGCACAAAGCTCTCTTCAGCTAAAAAATGCGATTGTAGAAATAGCTGAAAACGGAAAAATTGCATTAAAAAAAATCAAGGAAGAAAATTTTGATATTATACTAATGGATATTCAAATGCCAGTAATGGGAGGAATAGAAGCCACAAAAATAATTCGTACTGAATTAAAAAATAACATACCAATAATTGCGTTAACAGCGAACGCATTAAAAGGCCAAAGCGAAAAATATTTTGAATGTGGTATGGATGATTATATTTCTAAACCTTTTGAAATTGATGAATTAGTTAAAAAAATTGGTCAATTGCTTGATACTAATAATCCTAATAAAAAAAATAAGGCAATTATTAGTCAAAAGGTTAAAAACAAAACTAAGAAGAAGAAATTATTTAGTCTTAATAAACTAAAAACCATGTCGAATGGAAATCAAATTTTTATAAGAAAAATAATACAAACATTTATTGAAGAAACCCCAAAAACAATAAAAGAATTAAATAATCATCTTTCTAAAAAAGAATATCCTGAAATTAGATCAATTGCACATAAAATGAAACCTTTTGTCACTATTTTAGAGATTGACTCCATTAAAAATGACATTTTACACCTAGAAGATGCAACGAAGCCAATTAAATTAATACCAAATATGGTTGATAAGGTATCTTTAAAATGCAATGATGTAATTAAAGAATTAAAACAGGCTTATTAATATTATTATAACCACTATTAACATCCTATATGGAAGTAAGAAACAATTTCAAATAAAAAAACTCAATTTTTTAAAGTAAAGTTTAGACTAAAAATTAAAATATAACTTTTTTTCAATAAGCTGATAAAAGTCATTTATTAAACTAGATATTAGATATATTTTTACATCATAATTCAATTACTTATTTAATAAGTAATGTTTTTGATTTTTTTAGTTAGTAGTAAAAAAAAAAGAGAATTTTCGGATTCTCTTTTTTTTATGCAATTAATTAAAGTACTACTACTGAATTTTCATCGGGACTCACATCATTGTTCACATACTTATCTGCATTCCAATCGTTTTCCCATTTTTCTCCATCAATCAAATATTTAAATTGGTATTCCTTGCCTATTGGTAAATCAACAGTTATTTTAAAAGTACCATTTTTAAATTTTTTCAACTCAACTGCCTCATTTGCATTCCAATTATTAAAATCCCCTAAAAGCTGAACTTTCTCACCATTCAATGCCTCCTCATTGGTTAAAGAAAATGTAACTTTACAAACCGGCTTGCTTTTCAAAAATTGTTTTTTTAAACTCATAATATCTTTTTTTACTAATGCTTCAAAAATAATTATTATTATCAGTTCATTTTACAACTCAATTCACATATTAACATTCTTATTTAACAGTTTAAAATGAATTATTTAAAAAAAAAGAATGAAAAGGGATAGATTTCATATAAAATAACTCCTTCCTTGCAATAAAAAATCAAAAAAAATGGAAATTCAAGTTATATTTTCACTTTTTTACTCACATATCTTTTAAAATAGTCTTAAATTAACACTCAAATTAAATTTTTTACCAAGCACGTTCCCATAAATTATCAAATAACCCCTGAAAATTTATAAATTATTTCATTTTTAATACTGCGTAAATGCCATTTGATAATTAACCAATAATTACAAAATGTATGAACAAAAATTTTAATGTAAAAGTTAATGAAGCATCCGAATTTGAATTAAACACTTCAGATATTAATAATTTGGATATTTTACAATTATCATCATCCAAATTTCATGTACTTCAAAACAACAAATCCATCGAGATAATCCTCGAAAAATCAGATTTCTATTCAAGAAAATATAATTTAAGTATCAATTCCAATAATTACACAGTAACTATTTCTAACGAAATTGATACCCTTATTAAAAATTTAGGATTTTCATTAGGCACAACAAAAAAGGCAAATGACATAAAAGCCCCAATGCCCGGTCTTATATTAAACATAAATGTGAAAGAAGGACAGGAAGTAAAAGAAGGAGACCCTCTTTTAATTTTAGAAGCAATGAAAATGGAAAACACTATAGAAGCCCATAAAGACGGGTTCATCAAAACAATAAAAGTAAAAAGTGGAGAAACAGTAGACAAAGGGGAATTAATGATAGAAATGGCTTAAAATACTGAACTCTTTTTTTAAACATTAACCAAACTAAAAATGAAGAAAATACTTGTTGCAAACAGAGGTGAAATAGCCATTAGAGTAATGAAAACTGCTCGAAAAATGGGTTTAAAAACTGTTGCCGTTTTTTCCAAAGCTGATAGAAACGCACCACACGTAAGGTTTGCAGATGAAGCAATTTTTATTGGTGAATCACCTTCAAATAAATCATATTTGGTTGGGGATAGAATTATTAAAGAAGCTTTAAAGTTAAATGTTGATGCAATTCACCCAGGTTATGGATTTTTAAGTGAAAATGCCGAATTTGCAGAGAAAGTTGAGCAAAACAATCTAATATTTATTGGACCAAAATCAAGTTCAATTCGAACTATGGGAAGTAAATTAGCGGCTAAAGAAGCCGTTAAGAATTACAATATCCCAATGGTTCCAGGTGTAGATAAAGCTGTAACGAGTCCAAAAGAAGCAGCAAAAATTGCAAAGAAAATAGGATTTCCCATTTTGATAAAAGCATCTGCTGGTGGTGGCGGAAAAGGAATGCGAATTGTTGAAAATAAAAAAGATGTTGAAGACCAAATGATGCGTGCTATAAGTGAAGCAACATCTGCTTTTGGGGATGGATCTGTATTTATTGAAAAATACATTAGTTCACCACGACATATTGAAATTCAGGTTTTAGCAGATAGTCACGGAAATGTTCTGCACTTTTTTGAAAGGGAGTGCAGTATTCAACGCCGTCATCAAAAAGTTATTGAAGAAGCACCTTCAACAATTTTAACACCACAACTTAGAGCAAAAATGGGTGAAGCAGCAATTAAAGTTGCAAAATCATGCGACTATTTGGGTGCAGGAACTGTAGAATTTTTAGTAGACAAAGACTTAAATTACTATTTTTTAGAAATGAATACTCGCTTACAAGTAGAACATCCTGTAACCGAGCTTATATCTGGAGTTGATTTAGTAGAACTTCAAATTAAAATTGCACAAGGAGAAGCTTTAACATTAAAACAAGAAGATTTAAAAATTAAGGGGCATGCACTAGAATTGAGAGTTTATGCAGAAGATCCAATGAATAATTTTTTACCTAGTGTAGGTAATTTAAGCACCTATAAAATTCCAACTGGAGATGGTATTAGAGTTGATAATGGCTTTGAAGAAGGAATGGATATTCCAATTTATTATGATCCTATGTTGTCTAAATTAATTACTTATGGAAAAACTCGGGAAGAAGCAATTCAAAGGATGATTGAAGCAATTGAAATGTATAAAATTGAAGGAGTAAAAACCACACTGCCATTTGGCAAATTTGTATGTAACCATGAAGCTTTCCAAAGTGGGAATTTTGACACCCACTTTATTAAAAACTACTACTCTTCAGAAATTCTTAAAAATGAAATGGAAGAAGAGGCAAAATTTGCAGCTTTAATTGCATTAAAAATTTATTTAAAGGATCAAAAATTACTAAAAATTCCAAATAACTAATCTACTTAAGCTAAAAATTATGGATTCAAAAATTAAAAAGTTAGAAGAAAAAGTAGCTTTAGCTCATTTAGGTGGTGGAGAACACAGAATAAAAAAACAACATTTAAAGAAAAAACTTACTGCACGAGAGCGGGTTACTTATTTATTAGATGAAGGTTCTTTTGAGGAAATTGGAATACTAGTAACCCACAGAACCACCGAATTTGACATGGAAAAGGAACTCTATTATGGAGATGGAGTTATTACAGGTTACGGAACAATAAATGAACGACTTGTATATGTATTTGCACAAGATTTCACTGTTTTTGGAGGATCCTTGTCAGAAACTCACGCAGAAAAAATTTGTAAAATTATGGATCAGGCAGTTAAAGTTGGCGCTCCAATAATTGGGCTTAATGATTCTGGTGGAGCAAGAATTCAGGAAGGTGTTCGATCATTAGGAGGATATGCAGATATTTTCCACAGAAATGTTCAAGCTTCAGGAGTAGTCCCACAACTTTCAGCTATTATGGGTCCTTGTGCTGGCGGTGCTGTTTACTCACCAGCAATAACAGATTTCACTTTAATGGTTGAACATACAAGTTATATGTTCGTTACAGGCCCAAACGTGGTAAAAACTGTTACCAATGAGGAAGTAACTGCTGAAGAATTAGGAGGGGCGCATACACATTCAACAAAATCCGGAGTCACACATATTACCTCTGCTAACGATATTCAATGTTTGGAAGACTTAAAAACATTATTAAGTTATATTCCACAAAACAATCGAGTAACAACAAAGAAGTTTCCATTTGATTTAGGTAATGAACTACGAGAAACTTTAGAAAGTATTATTCCTGAAAATGCGCATAAACCATATGATATGCATGCTGTTATTAAAGGTATCATAGATAAAGAATCCTTCTTTGAAATACATAAAGATTTTGCTGAAAATATTATTGTTGGTTTTGCTAGAATAGCTGGTAGAAGCATTGGAATTGTAGCAAATCAGCCAATGAACCTTGCCGGGTGTTTAGATGTTAATAGTTCTATAAAAGGCGCCAGATTTACTCGTTTTTGTGATTGTTTTAATATTCCATTATTAGTTTTAGTAGATGTCCCAGGGTTTTTACCAGGAACAGATCAAGAATGGAATGGAATTATAAAAAACGGAGCTAAATTATTATATGCATTAAGCGAGGCAACCGTACCAAAGGTTACACTAATTACAAGAAAAGCATATGGAGGTGCTTATGATGTTATGAATTCCAAACATATTGGTGCAGATATGAACTTCGCTTGGCCTTCTGCAGAAATAGCTGTAATGGGTGCAAAAGGTGCTGCTGAAATAATTTTCAAAAAAGAAATTGCCTCTTCCGATAACCCTAAAGCTAAATTAACAGAAAAAGAAAAGGAATATGGTGAAACATTCGCTGATCCATACGGAGCTGCTAAACGTGGTTTTATTGATGAAGTAATTCATCCTAAATTTACTCGTAGAAAATTAATTAAAGCTTTTCAAATGCTAGAAGGAAAAGAAATCATTTGTCCCAATAGAAAACACGGAAATATTCCGTTATAAGTTTAATTTATAAATAAAAAAATCCCGATTGCATTCGGGATTTTTTCTGTGATATTTATAGTTTACTCCTAAATTAAGAGCAATTTAAATACAGTAACTTCATTAAATAATTTCAGCTGATAACCCTTTTGTTAAAAGCTTTGAACATCGGGACTTTAAATCATTATACTCACCTGTTTTAACGGTACATTTTCCTTTGTAATGAACTAAAATAGTACACTGTTCAGCTTGTTCTAAAGTATGCTCACAAACTTCAATTAAAGAATCAATAACAAAATCAAATGTATTTACCTCATCATTGAATAAAACAATTTCATATTGATTTGTTTCTTTCTCTAACGTATCAACTTCTTCCTGTATTTTCTCTTTCGTACTCATTTAGCTAAAATAAAAAATTATTATTTATACTTCAAAGCTACCCAATTATTTCTTTCTATAATTTTATCAATTTTCAAATTATATTTTGAAACTTCAGCATCTATAATTGGAATATCTTCTTGATAAAAACCACTTAATAAAAGGGTGCCATTTTCATTTAAGCAATTCATATATGTTTGCATATCATTCAATAAAATATTTCTATTGATATTGGCAATGATTACATCATACTTCTTGTTTATTAATAATGAGGCATCTCCTTCATAAACAGCTATATTACTGCAATTGTTTCGATCAACATTTTCAACAGAATTTTGGTAACACCAATTATCAATATCAATAGCATCAATAGGTTTTGCTCCTCTCATTTCAGCAAAAATCGCCAAAATTCCAGTTCCGCAACCCATATCCAACACTTTCTTATTATTTAAATTCAGCTCTAATAAATGTTGAACCATCATATGAGTAGTTTCATGATGACCAGTTCCAAAACTCATCTTAGGCTCAATTACAATATCGTATTTTAGATTTGGGTTTTCGTGAAAAGGAGCTCTAATACTAACTAAGCCATCAACCTGAATTGGATTGAAGTTTTTTTCCCACTCACTATTCCAGTTTGTTTGTTCTATAACTTCTTTTTCAAAAGTAATAGTAAACTCATCAGAATTTAAAACATAAATATCTTCTAAAATATGTTCATTCCAATCGGTCTGTTGAATATAGGCTATTACTCCATTTTCATTTTCAACAAAACTTTCAAATCCAACAGCACCCAATTCAGCAACTAAAATTTCAGTTGCTGGTTCTTTTGGGACTACTGTAAAAGTATACGATATATAAATATTATCCATTAAATTGCGTCAATTATCGCTTTAAAATCATCTTTATCTAAAGCTGCACCACCTATTAATCCACCATCTACATCTGGTTTAGAAAAAATTTCCTGAGCGTTGGCAGGCTTCACACTTCCACCATATAAAATAGAAACATTATCAGCCACTTCTTGATTGTATTTTTCTGCAACAATTTTTCTAATAAAAGCGTGCATTTCCTGAGCTTGTTCTGGAGATGCAGTTTCACCAGTACCAATTGCCCAAACTGGTTCATAAGCTAAAACAATATTTTTCCAAGCTTTAGCATCTAAATGAAATAAACCATTTTTAATTTGGCTTTCAACTACTTTAAAGTGATTTTCTGATTTTCTATCCTCTAAAACTTCACCAAAACAGAAAATCACTTCTAATTTATTTTCTAATGCTGCATCAACTTTTTTAGCTAAAATTTCATCAGTTTCACCAAAATACTCTCTTCTTTCTGAATGTCCTAAAATAACAATTTTCACATCAACAGATTTCAACATTTCAGCTGAAATTTCTCCCGTATAAGCTCCATTTTTAGCAAAGTGCATATTTTGTGCAGCAACCTCAACATTTGTTCCTTTCGCTTTGTCTGCTACTTTTTGTAAACTAACAAATGTTGGAGCAACAATTACTCTTGTATTTTTAAGTGATTTCTTTTTAATACTTTTTGCTATCTTTTTCACTAAAGATTTAGAAGCATCCAAATCATTATTCATTTTCCAGTTTCCTGCTACTATTTTTTGTCTCATCTTACTATTATTATATTTATATTTTACAAAATTAATCAATAAAGAAGTGCTTAAAAAACTTCGAATCAATATACTACGAATTCGTTTTCGAAAAAAGCCTTATTTCACTCTAATTTTAGGGTCTAACATTCCATAAATAATATCTACAAAAATATTAATAATAATAAACATTGTGGCTATTACTAAAACACTACCCATAATAATTGGCAAATCTAAAGTATTTAATGCATTTACAATTTCTTTTCCTAAACCGTTCCAATTAAAAATATATTCTACAAAAACTGCACCAGCCAATAAAGATGCAAACCAACCCGAAACAGCAGTAACCACAGGATTTAATGCGTTTTTTAAGGCATGAGTTTTAATAACCTTATAGGTTGAAAGTCCTTTTGCTTTAGCTGTTCGAATGTAGTCCTGTGATAATACTTCCAACAACGAATTACGCATTAATTGAACAATTACAGCCAAAGGTCTAATTCCCAAAACAATTGATGGCAACAATAAATTTTTCCATTGTATGTATATTTTCTCTCCAAAATCATCAACTTCATATAAACTGCCGGTCATATTTAAATTGGTGTATTTATGTAAAATAAAACCAAAAAGCCAAGCAAATAAAATTGCAGAAAAAAATGAAGGAATACTCATTCCTAACGTACTTATAATTGAAATGATTCTATCAAAAATAGAATCTTTATATAATGCCGAAAGAATCCCAAAAAATATACCTACAACAATTGCAATGGTAATTGCTGAAACTGCTAAAATTCCAGTATTAGGCAATGTTTCACTTATAACTTCCGATACATTTTTATCGTTTTTTTGAAAAGATTTTCTTAAATATGGATATTTAAATACTACCTTTTTATCTCCAAAATCTACTATACTTTTAAAAGTATATTTTTCAGAATTCAAAAAAGTGTAATCCTCTGAATTATTACTATGGATTGAAATTGGTGATAAATCGTTTAAATAATATAAATATTGTGTTGTTACTGGTTGATCAAAACCATATTTTTTTCGAATATTTTGAAGTTGTTCACTATCTTCCCGTTGATCTAACATCATACGAGCAGGATCTCCAGGCAACACACTAAACAAATAGAAAATAACAGTAACAACCCCAAAAAGAGTTAAAATTCCGTAAAATATTTTATTTAAAATATAACTAAACAAGGCATATTATTTGAATAACAAATATAACTTAAAGTATTAAAATTACTACTTTTGCATAATTCTTTATTTCAACCTATGAACAAACAAGAACTAATTGCTCAAATTCAACAAAAAAAATCGTTTTTATGTATTGGTTTAGATGTAGATTTATCTAAAATCCCGGCTTATTTATTAGCTGAAGAAGACCCAATATTTGAATTTAACAAACAAATAATTGATGCCACACATCATTTAGCTGTTGCCTATAAACCCAATACAGCTTTTTACGAAGCATATGGCATAAAAGGCTGGCAGGCATTAGGCAAAACCATCAATTATATAAATGAAAACTATCCTGAAATTTTCACAATTGCCGATGCTAAACGTGGAGATATTGGGAATACTTCTACAATGTATGCAAAAGCATTTTTTGAGGATTTAAATTTTGATTCAGTAACTGTTGCTCCTTATATGGGAAGTGATTCTGTTGAACCTTTTTTAGCTTTTAAAAATAAAACAACCATACTTTTAGCATTAACTTCAAATAAAGGAGGTTTGGATTTTCAAGGTTTAAAAACTGAAGATGAAGAATTATATAAAAAAGTTTTAAAAACTGCATTAACCTGGAAAAATTCTGAAAATTTAATGTTTGTAGTTGGAGCAACCAAAGCTGAATATTTCTCTGAAATACGGAAAATTGTTCCAAATCACTTTTTGCTCGTTCCAGGTGTTGGTGCACAAGGAGGTAATTTAAAAGACGTTTGCAAATATGGTTTGAACAAAAATTGTGGATTACTTATAAATTCTTCAAGAGGTATTATTTACGCAGGAAATGACAAGAATTTTGCAAAAGATGCTCAAAAAGAAGCTTTTAAATTACAACAAGAAATGGAACAAATTTTAAATGAAAATAATTAAAGATCAATTAGGACGAGAAATTTCATTAAAATCCACACCAAAAAGGATTGTTTCACTGGTTCCATCACAAACTGAATTATTATATGATTTAGCATTGGAAAATGAAATTGTTGGAATTACTAAATTTTGTGTACATCCTTATCAATTAAAATCTACCAAAAAAATAGTTGGAGGCACTAAAAAAGTAGATTTCGGAAAAATTAAAGCGCTTGAGCCAGATTTTATTTTATGCAACAAAGAAGAAAATACGTATGATTTTCTTCCAGAATTGGAAAAAATTGCTCCTACATATTTTTCAAATGTAAACTCAATTCAAGATTCAATTGATTTAATTTTAAGACTTGGATCCATTCTAAACAGAAGAACTGAAAGTGACAATTTAGCTCATAAAATAGAATATAAACTTTCTGATTTTAAGAACTTTATTAAAGAAAAACCAGCAAGAAAGGTTGCTTATTTTATTTGGTCAAAACCTTGGATGGTTGCAGGAAACGACACTTACATAAACGAAATGTTAAAACTTAATAAATTTGATAACATTTATGCAAATATGAGTCGCTATCCAAAAGTTGAGATTAATAAAATTAGATATGAAGGTGACCCTGATGTAATTATTTTATCATCAGAACCTTTTCCTTTTAAAGATGAACATGCTATGGAAATTGCAACTTACACAAACCGTTCTATTACTGTTTTTGGCAATGGTGAATTTTTTAGCTGGCATGGTTCTCGATTACTTTTAGCTTTTGATTATTTTAAAGAACTTCATAAAAAATTGGAAAGTCATTTTTAAGAAAAACAATACATCATAAAAAAAGCCTTTCACTGAAATGAAAGGCTTTTTTTTATTAAATTATTATTTTAAGAACTAATCTTGTAAAGCAAACACTTTTCTTAATAAATCTGATGATCTGCTGCTTACTTTTTCTCTAATTTCTTTTTCCTCAATTTCAACCATTGTAAAAACACCTTTCAAAGCCTCATTCGTAACATAATCAGTTAAATCTGGGTTCACGTTATTAGTAAGTGGAATACTATTGTATTTTGTAATTAAATCCGACCAAATTTTATCAGCACCCACTTTTTTAAATGAGTTATTTATAATCGGATTAAATTTTTGATACAACGCTTCAGAAGTCGAATTTTTTAAATAATTAGTTGCTGCATTTTTATCTCCTAATAATATATTTTTAGCATCTGTAAAAGACATTCCTTTAATAGCATCAACAAAAACTGGAATTGCCTCACTTACAGCATCTTCAGCTGCTCGATTTAAAACTTTCAGGCCCTCATCTGCTAATTTTGATAATCCAATGGTTCGCAAAGTATTATCTACTTTTTGTAATTCTTCCGGAAGTAAAATTCTAGTTAATTCATTTTTAAAAAAACCATCTTCAACAGCTAATTTGCTAACTTGTTTGGTAATTCCATTATTCAACGCTTCCTTTAAACCACTTCCAATTTGCTCATTGGTTATACCCCCGTTTGGTAATTGATTTACTACAAGTTGCAATTCTGAACATGCAGCAACCGTAAATACAACTACTAATAATACAAGTTTCTTAATCATAATTATTTTTTTGCTTAAAAATATGTGTTTTACTTTTTAAAAGTCCCAGTTTTTTTATCAAAACCATATGGACAATGCTTACAACCATTTTTACAACAATAACCTCTCTTTAAATGGTATTTTTCTGTAAAAACCCTATAACCCTCTTCAGATAGATAATAATCATCTGATTCTAATTCTGAAAAATTATTTTTATTCATAGATTTTGCAAAAATAATCATTTAAATTTTATCATTTACCCTATAATTTGTTCTAAATACTTTAATTTTAATGTGAAAATGGCATTTATATAAGATAAGGCACAATCGATTAGTTTTTATCTATTTTTAAATAAAAACAATCATCTTTCATTATTATTGAGTTTTATCTGGATTTATTTGTCACAAAATAAACTCATTATGAAAAATAAAAAAATTGTAACAACTGCTGCCGGAGCTCCAATCAAACATTATGAAGATTCTCAAAGCGTAGGTGAACGAGGACCTCTTTTACTTCAAGACTATTTTTTACACGAAAAACTTGCGCATTTTAACAGAGAACGAATTCCAGAAAGAATTGTACATGCAAAAGGCTCTGGAGCTTATGGTACATTTACAGTTACCCATGACATTTCAAAATTTACTAGAGCAAAGCTATTTTCTAAAATAGGAAAGGAAACAAAAATGTTTGTTCGATTTTCAACCGTAGGTGGTGAAAAAGGATCAGCAGATACAGAGCGTGACCCAAGAGGTTTCGCTTTAAAATTTTACACTGAAGATGGAAATTGGGATTTGGTTGGAAATAACACTCCTGTATTTTTTATAAAAGACCCTAAAAAGTTTCCAGATTTTATTCATACTCAAAAAAGAGATCCTTACACAAATTGTAAATCTCCTACAATGATGTGGGATTATTGGTCACTAAACCCAGAAAGTTTACATCAAGTTTTAATCTTAATGTCTGATAGAGGAACTCCTGTTGGATACCGTTTTATGAATGGTTATGGGAGTCATACCTTTTCACTTTTAAATGATAAAAATGAGCGAGTATATGTGAAATTTCACTATAAAACAATGCAAGGAATTAAAAATTTCACTGATGCAGAAGCTGGTGATTTAAAATCAAAAGATCCTGATTTTTCACAAAGAGATTTAGTGCATGCTATAGATAATGGTCATTTCCCCAAATACGCATTAAAAATTCAGGTAATGACGTTAAACCAAGCTAAAACTTTTAAATGGAATCCTTTTGATTTAACAAAAGTTTGGCCACATGCCGATTTCCCTTTACATGAAGTTGGCGAAATTGAATTAAACCAAAATCCAGACAATTACTTTGCACATGTTGAACAATCTGCATTTGCTCCTGCGAACTTAGTTGATGGTATTGGTTTTTCACCTGATAAAATGTTACAAGGAAGAATATTAGCATATCCAGATGCACACCGTTATAGAATAGGTGTAAATTATGATGCTCTTCCAGTAAATAAATGTCCTTTCTCAGTAAGCAATTATCATAGAGATGGCGCCATGCGATTTGATGACAATGGAGGAAGTTCCCCTAATTATCGTCCAAATAGTTTCGATACAATATCAGAAGATGATAATTATAAAGGATTACCTTATGAGTTAGATAGCAATACTGCAGGTTATTTTGACAGGAATGAAAATGATAATGATCACTATACACAACCTGGTAATTTATTTAGACTTATGACTCCCGAAGCCAAAGCAAATACTATTAATAATATTGTAGGTGCAATGAGTGGAATATCGGGCCTTAAAAAGGATGAAATTGTTAACAGGCAATTATGCCATTGGTTTAGAGCAGACACACAATTAGGTGTTGGAATTGCAAAAGGTTTGGGGGTAGAAATCGACCCTAAACTAATAAAATAAAACTGGTATATCAGTTAAATGAAAAGAGCGACTTAATAGTCGCTCTTTTCATTATATATAAAAATTCTACTTCAATTCTGGAGGATATTTAGCCATTATTTCTGCAACAAATTCCTTTATTCTTTCTTCCTTTTTGGCAACATTCCCTGAAGTGTTTAAAGCACCGCTTCCAATCCCTTGCCAAGCCAATTCTTTTTTATTTGCATCTATTAAATCTATAAACAACGTTCCTTCAGTATATTTTGAAATGTGCATTCCGAAATTTGGTCCATAGTACCAAGGATGCCATCCTAAATACATATTATTGTTGTTATAAATATCAACTTTTTGACGAGATTTAGTGAAGATATTTACTAAAATATCTGGATTTTCAGATTTTGTAAATCCTTTAGCCATTAGTTCATTTTCAACCGCTTTCAAAATTCTACGCTTATCTAAATCAGAAATTTCAACTTTATCAATTCCTTTTTTATAAAAAGCAAATGTTTTATATTTTGAAAAATCTGTTTTTGTATCATAATCTGAAGAAACTCTTACAGAACTACAAGACACTACTAAAAAAAGTGCTACTAACGGAAGTAATTTTATGGCTTTCATTTGAATAAAATTTAAATTAAAACAACTCTTGTAATAAGGAATCATCTACTAAATTAGGTATCGTAACTTTTAATTTTGGTTCAATTTCCATTGCTCTTTTTATAGCGAAAGTTGACCCTTCATTTCTAGCCCAGTTTCTACGAGCAATTCCATTATTTACATCCCAAAAAAGCATGTTTTTCAATCGCTTTTCTGCTTCTATACTACCATCAAGAACCATACCAAATCCTCCATTTATTACTTCTCCCCAACCAACTCCTCCACCATTGTGAATAGACACCCAAGTAGCTCCTCTAAAGCTATCACCAATAACATTTTGAATGGCCATATCGGCTGTATATTTAGACCCATCATAAATATTAGATGTTTCTCTATAAGGCGAATCTGTCCCCGAAACATCGTGATGATCTCTACCTAATACAATTGGAGCAGTGATCTCTCCTTTTTTTACAGCGTTATTAAATGCTTCAGCTATTTTCATCCTTCCTTCAGCGTCCGCATATAAAATTCTTGCTTGTGAACCAACAACTAATTTATTCTCTTGAGCTCCTTTAATCCATTGGATGTTATCAGCCATTTGCTGCTGAATTTCTTTTGGTGAGGATTTTTTAATCTCCTCTAAAACCTTGCAAGCTATGGCATCTGTTTTTTCTAAATCAATTGGATTAGCACTTGTACAAACCCAACGAAAAGGTCCAAAACCATAATCAAAACACATTGGCCCCATGATATCTTGAACATAGGATGGATATTTAAAATCTATTCCATTCTCATCCATAATATCAGCTCCTGCCCTGCTAGATTCTAATAAAAAAGCATTTCCATAATCGAAAAAGTAAGTTCCTTTTGCAGTATGTTTATTAATGGCTAAAACTTGTCTTCGTAAACTTTCCTGCACCTTTTCCTTAAATAGGATGGGATCGTTCACCATCATTTCATTAGCTTCTTCGAATGAGATTCCAACCGGATAATAACCACCAGCCCAAGGATTGTGTAATGAAGTTTGATCGGACCCTAAATCCACATACATATCAACCTCAGCAAATTTTTCCCAAACCTCAACAATATTACCTAAGTAAGCTATTGAAACGATTTCTTTATTTTGTTTTGCTTTTTTTACTCTATCAACTAATTTATCCAAGTCTGTAATTTTCTCATCAATCCAGCCTTGTGACAATCTAATTTCAGTAATTTTTGGATTAACCTCAGCACAAACAGTTATACAACCCGCAATATTTCCTGCTTTTGGTTGAGCACCACTCATCCCTCCAAGTCCAGAAGTTAAAAATACTTTTCCAGCTAAATTTTCACCATCTAAAGCTATTTTTCTACCAGCATTTAACACCGTAATTGTAGTTCCATGAACAATTCCTTGAGGGCCAATATACATATAACTACCAGCAGTCATTTGTCCGTATTGGGTAACTCCCAAAGCATTATATTTTTCCCAATCATCAGGCTTGCTATAATTTGGAATCATCATTCCATTGGTAACAACAACTCTTGGGGCATTTTTATGTGAAGGAAATAAACCCATTGGATGTCCTGAATATATGGCTAACGTTTGATCATCAGTGATTTCACTTAAATATTTCATCGTTAACAAATACTGAGCCCAATTTTGAAAAACAGCTCCATTTCCTCCATAAGTAATTAATTCATGAGGATGTTGAGCAACAGCATAATCCAAATTATTTTGAATCATGTGCATTATTGCCTTAGCCTGCTCGCACTTCCCAGGATATTCATTTATTGGGCGGGCGTACATTTTATAATCTGGACGAAAACGATACATATAAATTCGTCCATATTCTTTTAATTCTTCTGCAAATTCTTGAGCTAAAACCGGATGATGCTTTTTATCAAAATATCGTAAAGCATTTTTTATCGCCAATTGTTTTTCCTCCTTGGTTAGAATTTCTTTTCTTTTTGGAGCATGATTCAATGCTGTATCAAACTCCTTTATATGAGGTAACTCGGAAGGAATACCTTGAATTATTTGATCTTGAAATGTCATAGTAATAAATGTTATAAATTTTTAATTTGAAATATGTGTTATTAAAAATTTCAACTAAGGGTATCTAATATCAACTCTAAAATGAGTTAAGGCGATGCATTTTTTATATTTAAAGTGAAAACCGTCCAAAATTTCTTTTTAATTTGGTATTTTACAAATATAAAGGAAATTGGTGTGATATTTGAAGAGATCTAAAATACAATGATTATTATATTTAAATATATTATTCCTAACAGATACAGTGGCTTAACAATCTATCCTTTTATTTTTTTGAAAAATAAAAATTTAAAATCGGATGAAATATTAATTAACCACGAAAATATTCACCTAAAACAACAACTAGAACTATTATGGCTCTTCTTTTTTATTTGGTACACAATTGAATTTACCATTCGATTTATTCAATTTAAAAATTATTATATAGCTTATAAAAATATAAGCTTCGAAAAAGAAGCCTATATAAATGAATCTAAATTGAAGTATTTAAAAAACAGAAAACCATTTGCTTTCTTATCCTATTTTAAATAAATACAACTGTTTTATTTTTATACACCATTACCTTACTTTTAATATGAAGCTTTATTGCTCTTGATAATACTATTTTCTCCAAATCTCTCCCTTTTAAAATAAAGTCTTTAATTGTGTTTGTATGAGTTACTCTGGTAATATCTTGTTCAATAATTGGTCCTTCATCTAAATCTTCTGTTACATAATGGCTGGTTGCCCCTATAATTTTAACCCCTCTTTTAAACGCCGAATGATAAGGCTTTGCTCCAGGAAATGCAGGTAAAAAAGAATGGTGAATATTAATAATATTATTCGTGTAATCTTTTATTAATTTACTTGAAACTATTTGCATATAACGAGCCAAAACAATAAAATCTACTTTATATTCTTTTAATAATTTCAATTGTAAATCTTCTGCAGCTTCCTTAGTTTCCTTACTAACTTTTATATGGTAATATGGAATATTAAAATTTTGCGCAATATGTTCTAGGTCTGGATGATTGCTAATAATCAATGGAATTTCAACATCTAACTCTTTTGAGCTATATCTACTTAATATATCATACAAACAATGCTCATATTTAGAAACAAATAAAGCCATTTTAGGCTTCACATCAGAATCTCGTAATTGCCAATTTAAATGAAAGTTAGCTGCAATTTTTTCTGAAAAATCAGCCTCAAATTCCTGAACAGAGAAAATTTCTTTAGCGAACTCACATTCCAATCGCATAAAAAACATGCAATCCTCTCTATCTACATGTTGATCTATATAAACAATATTCCCTTTCTGCTGTTGAATAAAATTTGTAACGGCTGCAATTATCCCTTGTCGATCATTGCAATTTATCAATAATGTAATGCGTTTCATAATAAAATTTTAAACATCAAATTTAGACAAAAATACCACTGACTTTACTTTTCATAAAAAAGTTAGAAATCTAACAATATTTTCGTTATAATTTTAAAAAAATCATAAATTGCAGCATATTTACTAGCTAATATTACAGAATGGAAAAAATAACACTTTATAAACCAGTTAATAAAATTAGAATTGTAACTGCTGCATCCTTGTTTGACGGCCACGATGCTGCGATTAACATTATGCGTAGAATTATTCAGGCAACAGGAGTTGAAGTAATTCATTTAGGGCATGATAGAAGTGTTGAAGAAGTTGTAAACTGCGCTATTCAGGAAGATGCAAATGCCATTGCTTTGACATCTTATCAAGGTGGACATAATGAATATTTCAAATATATGTGCGACTTGCTCAAAGAAAAAGGTGCTTCCCACATTAAAATATTTGGTGGCGGTGGCGGTGTAATTCTCCCTTCTGAAATAAAGGAGTTGATGGATTATGGAATCACTAGAATTTATTCTCCCGATGATGGAAGAGAAATGGGTTTGCAGGGAATGATTAATGATATGATTGAAAGATCCGATTTTCCAACTGGTGAAATTATTGATTTTAAAACTTCCGATTTAGCTCAGAAAAATTCGATGCAATTAGCAAAAGCAATTTCAGCAGCTGAAAATTTCTCAGAAAAACACGCTAAATTTATTTCAGAAATCAGAAAAGAATCTAAAACTTCAATAATTCCTGTATTGGGTATTACAGGTACCGGTGGTTCTGGTAAATCTTCTACCGTTGATGAATTAGTTCGACGATATTTAATAGATTTTCCTGAGAATACAATTGCAATTGTTTCTGTTGATCCTTCTAAACGAAAAACGGGTGGCGCTTTATTAGGTGATAGAATTAGAATGAATTCTATTAAAAATAGTCGTGTTTATATGCGATCACTTGCTACACGTCAATCTAATTTGGCATTATCTAAACATGTTAGTGATGCTGTTGATGTTCTTAAAGTTGCAGGATTTGATTTGGTTATTTTAGAAACTTCAGGAATTGGGCAAAGTGATACTGAAATTTTAGACCATTCGGATGTTTCATTATATGTAATGACTCCAGAATATGGAGCTGCAACACAATTAGAAAAAATCGATATGATTGATTTTGCTGATGTAATTGCATTAAATAAATTTGACAAACGTGGTGCTTTAGATGCTTTAAGAGATGTTAAAAAACAATATCAACGTAATCACCATTTATGGGATGAACATATTGATGATATGCCTGTTTTTGGAACTATTGCTTCACAGTTTAATGACCCTGTAACAAATAAACTATATGAAGTATTAATTGAAAAATTAAATACAAAAACAAACGCAAATTTTAATAGTTCTTTTAAAACCTCAAGTGAATTAAGTGAAAAACAATTTATTATTCCACCAAACAGAACTCGCTATTTATCTGAAATCACAGAAAATAACCGAGCATATACTCAAACCAGTATTATCCAAAAAGAAGTTGCTCAGAAGTTATATGGAATTTATAAAACGATAGCGTCAATTTCAAATTTAGAGATTGAATTAAATGAAATTGGGATTAATGAAAATAAAATTCTGGAACAAGTTCAAGATTCAGTTAATAAAGAATTACTTGGCTTGCTTTTTAAAGAATTTTCAAAAATTAAAATGGATTTAAATCCATATAACTGGAACATTATTTTAAATTGGGATGCTAAAAAACAATCCTACAAAAACGAAATATATTCATATAAAGTACGAGATAAAGAAATAAACATTAAAACGCACAGTGAGTCACTTTCACATATTCAAATTCCGAAAATAGCCCTGCCAAAATATGAAGCTTGGGGAGATATTTTATTATGGACTTTGGAAGAAAATGTTCCTGGTGAATTTCCTTATACTTCAGGCCTTTTTCCATTTAAAAGAACCGGTGAAGATCCAACAAGAATGTTTGCAGGAGAAGGCGGTCCAGAAAGAACGAATAGGCGTTTTCATTATGTTAGTTTAGGAATGCCTGCAAAACGTTTATCAACTGCTTTCGACTCGGTTACTTTATATGGAAACGACCCACATATTCGTCCAGATATTTATGGAAAAATTGGAAATGCAGGTGTATCAATTTGCTGCCTAGATGATGCTAAAAAACTGTATTCAGGTTTTGAACTAACAAATCCTATGACCTCAGTTTCAATGACAATTAACGGACCTGCACCAATGATGTTAGCATTTTTTATGAATGCAGCGATTGATCAGGAATGTGAAAAATATATTATTGAAAAAGAATTAACAATAGAAGTTGAAGAAAAAATAAAAGCAATTTACCTTAAAAAAGGTGTTGATCGACCAAAATATCAAGGAGATTTACCTGAAGGAAATAATGGTTTAGGATTGATGCTTTTAGGAGTTACAGGTGATGAAGTTTTACCAAGTTCAGTATATCAAAAAATTAAAGAAGAGACCATTGCTAAAGTAAGAGGAACTGTTCAAGCGGATATTTTAAAAGAAGACCAAGCTCAAAATACTTGTATTTTCTCTACTGAATTTGCTTTACGTTTAATGGGCGATGTTCAAGAGTATTTTATTCATAATAATGTTCGTAATTTTTATTCGGTATCTATTTCAGGATACCATATTGCTGAAGCTGGTGCAAATCCAATTTCTCAATTAGCGTTTACATTGTCAAACGGATTTACATATGTTGAATATTATTTATCAAGAGGAATGGACATAAATAAATTTGGACCAAATTTATCATTCTTCTTCTCAAATGGAGTAGATCCTGAATATTCAGTAATTGGAAGAGTAGCTCGTAAAATTTGGGCGAAAGCTTTAAAAAATAAATATGGAGCAAATTCCAGAGCTCAAATGCTAAAATATCATATTCAAACTTCAGGTAGAAGTTTACATGCACAAGAAATTGATTTCAATGATATAAGAACTACCCTTCAGGCATTATATGCTATTTATGATAACTGTAATAGTCTACATACTAACGCTTACGACGAGGCAATAACGACTCCTACAGAAGAAAGTGTTAGAAGAGCTATGGCAATTCAATTAATAATTAATAAGGAACTAGGTTTAACTAAAAACGAAAACCCAATACAAGGTTCATTTATTATTGAGGAGTTAACTGATTTAGTTGAAGAAGCAGTATACAAAGAATTTGACAGAATTACTGAACGTGGCGGCGTATTAGGCGCAATGGAAACAATGTATCAAAGAAGTAAAATACAAGAAGAAAGTTTATTTTATGAAACTTTAAAACATAATGGTGAGTTTCCAATTATTGGTGTTAATACTTTTTTAAGTAGTAAAGGATCACCTACAATTCTTCCTCAGGAAGTAATTAGAGCTACTGAAGAAGAAAAACAATATCAAATTTCTGTAGTTGAAAACTTAAACAAAGGAAATTTACTAAAGGTTGAAGAACAAATTACCTTATTGAAACAAAAAGCCATTCAAAATGGTAACATTTTTGAGCAATTAATGGAAGCTGGGAAAGTGTGTTCAATTGGTCAAATAACAGAAGCCTTATTTGAAGTTGGTGGCCAATATAGAAGAAATATGTAATATATGTTTTACTCAAATAAAAAAACCTAACATGTATTTAATTTGTTAGGTTTTTTTATTTTTGAGATTATTATTAATAACTTATTATTTATATAAGGATTTTACATAACGTCTATGAATCCTTTTAAGAAGAATCAATTCTCTTCTAAGCATTCTTACAAAATCTTTCCCCTGAATTCTAGCGCTTTCTAAATTAAGACAATCTTGGTAAAGACTATCGATGAAATAGCGAATGGATTTTGCATATTTCAACTTTAAACTTGGATTTTCTTCACTTTCAACTTCCACTATCTTTGGAACCAATCCCAAAGCATTCATTACCAAATTATCAGCATACCGATCACTTACTTTATCAGATAAATACATAGATAAAGTGTTTTTATCATTGGTTATATAAGATGCTATATGACGAGATAATTTAAAAATATCTATCGATTTTTGATAAATGACTAATTGATTAATATGTTGCTCTTGTGAATTCATTTAAAATTAAAAAATACTTACACACAAATTTACTTCGTAAATAACTTTTATATATTTAACTTTTAAAGAGAATGACACTATTTACTATATAAATTAATATCTTTACCCTTAATTTATTTAAGTTTAAAATTTTACATTAAGGATTGAACAGCTGCTAAATTATTCTTTTGATAATATTCACTTAAAATAATAACATGAAACTGTATGAAATTAGACGTTATTAATTGGAAAATCTTACAATGTTTGCAAAAAAATGCACGCCAATCAAATACTGAAATTGCTCGAAAAGTTGGTGTAACCTCACCAGCAGTAGCAGAAAGGATTAGAAAAATGGAAGATGCAGGAATAATTGAAGGCTATTATGCAAAAGTTTCCCATTTTGAAACAGGTCACCAACTAAAAGCAATTATCACTTTAAGAGCTTTTATGGGAAGGTTAAAACCTTTTTTAGAAAAAGTAACAACGTTTGATGAAGTTGTAAATTGCTATAGAATTACAGGAAATGAAAACATTATTATGGAAGTTGTTTTAAACAATCAAAAACATTTAGAACAATTTATAGATCAATTAATTACATATGGAGAAACCCGAACACATATTGTACTTTCTAATGTGGTAAAAAACAACCCAATTATAAAAAGAATTACTCCTTAAAAACCGTAAAATTAATTTACAACTTGGTAAATAGCCGCAGCATAAATACCAAAACGAGCAAAACGCAATAATCCAAAAAGCAGCACACCTTTTAATGGATATTTAATCATTCCTGCTGCTAAACAAGTTATTGAAAACGGAACAGGCAACAATGCTCCTACAATAATTAAAAAACCACCCCACTTTTTGGTGTTTTTTAAATGTTTGGACATTTTATTTTCAAAATAATTTTTAACTTTTTCAATCGTTAAAATGCTTTTCCCTATAAAAAATGAAATAATTCCTCCACAGTATGAAAGAAGCGCCAGAAGAGATAAATTCAAAATTGGCTCAGATGTTTTCTTGGTCCAAGCAATAAATATTTCAGGTGGAATCAATCCTAAAAATGATTCTGAAAGATAAAATATTACAAAAATTTGAATGTCAGAAAAGACTTCTGTTATGCGCCCTAATCCTGAATTAATATTATAAACATAAGCATTGAATAAGAGTAAACCAACCACAATTATCGCTGCAGGCAATAACGCTTTTTTTATACTTTTTCCAATAAAACTATAAAACCCAGTATATGTGTAGTATTGATGTAATAATTTTATTCTCGATTTTTTTTGTGGCACCGCCTCTTTCTTCATATTTATTCTTTCTGTATTCAATTTTTTTAACTATTATACAAATACTAATTTACTCTGTTTTATAAATTAGTCATTTCTATAAATGATTTATTCTTTTTCATGAATCGCGAAAATAATAATTTTTTAATCTTTGACAAGAAATAATAGTTAATTGAAGTCAATTTATAAGAATTTTAACAAAATTTCGCTTTAAATCTTAAAATTATTCTCTAACCTTCTGAGTCAATAATTGTTAGTGCCAATCTAATTTTAAAATACTCTATTTCAGCATTTAAATATTCAAAGTAAGGTTTCAAGGTCTCAGGACTATTTAATTTTTCTTTTGCTTTTCTTACCTGTTCAACCTCATCATTTGCAACAAATTTATTAATATCTATATCTTTTCCATCTGAATACAATTTGGCCAAATGAGAAAATATGGTGGTCGATTTTAAATTTCGTTTTTCAGCAATTTCATCAATTGTAAATCCTTCTTTATACAATTCGTAAGTAACTTTATTAGTATCTATTTTCCTTGATTTTTTCTTAACCTTATCACTCATAAAAGAAACAACCTCCGCTATAAATTCTTCTCCATATACCTCTAACTTCCGTTGTCCAACTCCACTTATTTCTAATAATTCGGCTTCACTCATTGGGCGTGCTCGCTCCATTTCTTTTAACGTCGCATCACTAAAAACCAAATAAGCGGGTATATTTTCATCTAATGCTATGGAATGTCTTAATTTTCTTAAGCGCTCAAATAATGTATCCTTTTTAGCCTTTGCTACTTTAGCTTCTTTTTGAATTACCTGCTGTTCCTTTATTTCTATTGGTCGAGTTAAATGCACAACTTCCTTTTCAAACAATACTTTTTTAGAAAAACTTGTCAATCTTAAAGCATTATTTTTATGAAATGCTATTTCACAATACCCTTGATTAATTAACTGAATTATATATTGTTGCCAATCTCTCCACGAAATATCATTCCCAACTCCGTGCGACTTTAATTTATCATAACCTTTATCTAAAACTGTTGCATTGTGGGCGCCTCTTAATACATCTATAACAGTTCCTGTTGCTTCACTTTCATTCAATCTTGAAATTACAGAAAGCGCTTTTTGAGCTATAATTGTACCGTTAAAAAATTGAGGTGGATTTTTACACACATCACAATTTCCACAATTTTCAGAAAGCAGTTCTCCAAAATAACTTAGCAAAATTTTTCTTCGACAAGTAGTTGCTTCAGAAAATTGCTTCATACGCTCTAACTTAGCAACCTGAACATCTTCATTACTTGCACCACTCATAAATTTCCGAAGTTGAATTACATCCGAATAACTATGAAACAATAAAGCATTTGCTTTTAATCCGTCTCTTCCACAACGCCCAATTTCTTGATAATACCCTTCTATATTTTTAGGCATGTTATGATGAATTACCCAACGAACGTTCGATTTATCGATTCCCATACCAAATGCAATAGTAGCACATACAACCTGGGTTTTATCATAAATAAAATCTTCCTGAGTTTTTGTTCGTTCTACAAAATTTAAACCAGCGTGGTAAGCAGAAGCATTTATTCCATTTTGCTTTAATTTTAAGGCAAGTTGTTCAGTTGATTTTCTACTTAAACAATAAATAATACCGGCTTCATTTGGTTTTTTACGAATGAATTTAATGATTTGTGAAACTCTATCATTTGCCGGCCTCACTTCCAACTCAATATTTTTCCTATCAAAAGATGATAAAAACCGTTTTGCATTTGGAATACTCAACTGTTCTAAAATATCTTTTCTGGTAGCTTTATCTGCAGTTGCTGTTAAAGCTATAATTGGTGTATTTGGCAAAAGTTGTTTTAAAAAGCCCAATCGTTGATATGAAGGTCGAAAATCGTGACCCCAAGATGAAATACAATGAGCCTCATCAATTGCAATGCAACTAATATTTTCTTCATTCAAAATATTCTCCAATAAACCTAAACTCTCAGGAGCAACATACAAAAGCTTGATTTCTTTATTTTTCACCTTATCAAAAATAGCCTCTTGTTCTTGACTTTCCTGACTGCTATTATAAAAATCAGCTGCTATTCCATTTGCATTTAAACCGTCTACCTGGTCTTTCATTAAGGCTATTAAAGGTGAAATTACCAAGGTAATTCCTTCAAACAAAATGGCTGGCAATTGGAAACAAATAGACTTTCCTCCTCCAGTTGGCATAATTACTAAATTGTCTTTTTTTGAAAGTACAGATTCAACAATTACTTTTTGTTGATCGCGAAAACTATCGTAACCAAAGTATTTTTTAAGAGTAGGAAATAATTTTTCTTGAGTTTCTTTTAACAGCATTTATTATTTTTTTACAAAAATACATTTAATTCACAAATTAGAGGAAAGTGAAATTATATATGCTTTAATTGTTTTTATTTCAAAAGTTAACATCCTAAACAAGCCACATTTAGAATAATCTTAATTTATGGAATTTAAAGTCTTGTTAACTTAGGACACACGAGTGGTGTAGATAAAAAAAACGTGTATCCCAAGTAAATCTTTCGTAATTTTGCATACTTCAAAGTTTGATTTCAAAACTAAATAAAAAGACATGAGTAAAATAATGACAGTCGACATATTGTCGAGTATTAAAGGAGCAAAGCCATCGGAAACGGTGAATAAATTATTTGATGTGATTAAAAATGCACAATCAATAAATAATAATTCTTTAAATAATGTCAATATTAATGCTGTGTCTTTAAACGATTTAAGAGAAGATACAGTAATAAAAAGTTCTGATATTGAGAAACAAATCATCATTGAAAACTTTCCAAAAGAGAAAGATGGATTTTTAGTGGTTACTAAAATTATTGAAGACTAAAATGGAATCTCAAATAAAAAAAATACACCAGCAATTGGTGTCTGAACAAATTTCTTGTACTGCTTTAATTCAAGAAAGATTAGCGTTATTAAAAGAAAACGCATACAATACTGTAAACTCACTATTAGAAACTTCAGCTCTAGAATTAGCTGCAAAAGTAGACTCTAAAATAAAAAATGGAGAAACAATTGGTTTACTTGAAGGTATCCCATTTGGAATAAAAGATGTGTATATGCTGCAAGGTTCTTTTACTACTGCAAGTTCTAACATATTAAAAAAATATAAATCACCTTATACTGCAACAGCCATTCAAAAATTATTGGATGCAGGAGCAATTCCATTAGTTAAAGAGAATTGTGATAGTTTTGGGCACGGTTCTTCAAGTGAAAACACCATTTTTGGAGCTGTAAAAAACGCTATTAATCCTAAATTAGTAGCAGGTGGCTCTAGTGGCGGTTCTGCTGTAAATGTAGCGAAAGATTATACTGTATTTTCAATTGGTGGAGATACAGGAGGTTCTATTCGTCAACCTGCAGGATATAATCATATTTATGGTTTAAAACCTACCTACGGTCGTATTTCTCGATATGGAATTATGGCATATGCTTCCTCTACTGATTGCGTTGGACCTTTGGCAAAATCTATTGAAGATATTCGAATTGTATTAAATGTGATGAGCGGAAAAGACATCAAAGATCAAACAACTTATACTTCAGAAGAAATTAAAGAAGAAGCTATTTTAAATAACAATACAGTAAAAACAGTAGGATATTTTAAAAACTTTATTGAAAACGATGCTATCGATTCTCAAATTAAAGCTGATTTTTTAACCAGTATTGAAAAAATTAAAGCAAAAGGTATTAAAGTAAAAGAATTAGATTTTTTTGAATCAGATACCTTAGTTTCAACATACTACACGTTAGCAATGGCTGAAACCGCATCTAATTTATCAAGACTTGATGGTACAAATTACGGGAACAGAATTGAAGGTATAAATTTAAAAGACACCTACTCAATTACTCGTTCAGAAAATTTTTCAGAAGAATCAAAAAGAAGAATTGTAGGTGGAAACCAAGTGTTATCTCAAGGTTTTTCCGATGAAATTTATTTAAAAGGGTTAGCCTTAAGAGATCAAATTTCTACAAATTTTAGTAAAGATTTTGAAGAAGTTGATATCATCATATCACCTGTAACTCCAAACACACCTCCAAAAATTGGCGAGAGTTTAAAAGATCCTTTAGCAATGTATTTATCTGACGCTTACACAGTTGGGTTTAGCTTAGGGCAATTACCAACTTTAACCGTTCCTCAAGGTACAGCTACCGGATTACAAATTACAGCTGCAAAAAATAAAGAACAAACAATATTGAAGTTTGCAAACTTCTTAAAAGATACGATATAATGGAATTGGAGCAATTAACTGCCGCTTTAAAAGCGCACGATTTAGAATTGGTAATTGGACTTGAGACGCACGTTCGATTGAATACCAATACCAAGTTGTTTTGTTCTTGTCCAAATCAGGAAATTGAAACACCGAATCAAAATATATGTTCTGTTTGTACAGGGCAAATGGGTGTTTTACCTTCTTTAAATAAAGAAGCAATAACAAAAGCAATATACTTTGGTAAAGCTGTAAAATCTTCATTTTCAAATGAAGTAATATCTTGGGATCGTAAACACTATGAATACCCGGATAATCCGAAAAACATTCAAATTACCCAGTTTCATAATCCTGTAATACCTGACGGAGAAGTATCTTGTTATAGAAATGACGGATCTCAATTTACTGTTACTTTAACACAAGTACATATAGAGGAAGATGCTGCAAAATTAATGCATGAAAAAAAGATTTCATTGGTTGATTTTAACAAGGCTGGTGTACCATTAATTGAAATTGTTACAGATCCTTGCATTCGTAATATTGAAGATGCTTCAACCTATGCACAATACATACAACGTATTGTACAAAACTTAGGAATTTCTGAAGCTAACCTCGAAAAAGGAGAATTTAAATCGGATGTTTCAGTCTCTTTACGTAAAAAAAGAAGCTACGAATTAAATCCTCGTACAGAAATTAAAAACTTGAACTCGTTTAAGTTTATGGTGGACGCTTTAAAAGAAGAGGTTGAAAAACAATTCAATTACTATATAGAACATAAAGAATTTAGACCAGACCAAACAACAGTTTTATGGGATGCGGATTTGAAGCAAACCAAAACAATGCGTAAAAAAGAATTTGAAGCAGATTACCGTTTCATTTCTGAACCAGATTTACCATTTGTAAACATAAAAGATGTAGTAAACTCTATTAAAGTAGACACCAGTATTTTACCATATGCTGTGGAATCAATTTTAATTGAAGGTGGAGTTTTACCTCAGGATGCAAAATTCTTTACGGCAGACTCTGCCAGATCTGAAACATTTGTAGCTATTAATAATGTTATTAAAGATCCTTCTTTTGTTGCTAAAACATTAGTAAACAATATAAATGCCGATGAGTATTCAAAAATAAATAATATTGAGCATCTTATTGAAATTTTTCAATTATTTAAAGCTGAAAAGATAACCGTTGTATTGGTTCAAAATGCCATTACTTCATACCTTAGAGATAGAACTTTTGATTACAATAAATACTTTGAAGAAAATACCATTTCTGAAGATCAAATTAAGGAAGCTATTGAAAAAGTAATTTCAGACAATGAAACTATAGCTAATGAAATTAAAGCTGGAAACCTTGGAAAATCTGGTATTCTTGTTGGAAAAGTTATTGCGATTATAGGAAAAGGAGCTTCAGGAAAAGTAATTCGTGAAGGTATTATAAATGCCTTAGATGCTACTGAAATTCAACATTTAAAAGTAGAAAATCAAAAAGAAAAATCTGAAAATCAAATAGCTTCTTCAAAAGAACAAGAAGAAGTATTACCTCAGATTCCAATAATCATAAAAGACACCTATAGAACTCATATAAGTTCAAGCCTAACCGAAAGTAATATAAACGAAAAAATTACATTATCTGGCTGGGTTTCAAGTGTTCGTGATCACGGAGAATTAATTTTTATTGATTTAAGGGATTCCAGTACTGAAATTTTTCAAGTTCGTTTAAGTAGAGAATCATTCCCTAATTTAGATGAATTGGTAAAGCTAAAACCAGAATCTGTAATAATGGTTACAGGAGTTGTAGTTCAAAGAAATAAAGATGATTACAATGCAGCTTTAAGAACTGGTAAAATAGAATTAGAAACTTCTGAATTAGAAATTTTAAACTTATCTAAAACATTGCCTTTTGAAATAAAAAGGGCTACAAAAACTAGCGAAACTGTTCGTTTTCAATACAAATTTTTAGATCATAGAAATGAAAATGTACGAAGAGTAATTGTAAACCGTCATAAGGTAATTAAGTTGCTACGCGACATTTTAGATGATGAAGAATTCTTAGAAATTGAAACGCCAATATTAAGCGCCGGGACTGATGAAGGAGCTAGAGAATTTATTGTTCCAACGCGTAAACAAGCTGGTTTCTTTTATACCTTACCACAAGCACCTCAACAGTTTAAACAAATGCTAATGGTAAGTGGTTATGAAAAATATTTCCAGATAGCTCGTTGTTTTAGAGATGAGGATTCTCGTGGAGACCGTCAGCCGGAATTTACACAATTAGACTTGGAAATGGCTTATGCCAGTATGCAACAAATTATAGATTTAAACACTAAAATGTTTAATACTGTAGTTAAAAAAATATATGGTAAAAAATGGATTTTACGTCCGTTTGAAGTAATCACCTATAAAGATGCTATGGATAAATATGGTTGTGACAGACCAGATTTACGTTTTGGACTGCAATTACAAGACATTACAGAAATTGTGAAGGACACCACTTTCCAGGTGTTTAGTAAACCAATTGAAGAAGGCGGAATTGTAAAATGTATAAAAGTAACTGCAAAAGAACAAGGCAGCAAAAGATTATCTAAAGGACAAATAGAGAATTTAACTTCCATAGCGCAACAACACGGTTTAGGCGGGTTAGCATATATTATTGTAAATGAAAATGAATTACAATCGCCAATTATTAAATTTTTAGGAGAAGAAATTGCTGAAGGAATTATAAAAACTACCAAGGCTGATATGGGAGATATTGTATTTTTCTCAGCAGCAGATTATGCTACAGCAAATAAAGCGTTAGATGCTGTTCGTCAGGAATTAGGTAAAATATTGCATTTAATCAATCCAAAGGAATTACGCCCAGCTTGGGTAATAGATTTTCCTATGTTTGAAAGAACAGATGAAGGTAGATGGACATTTACACACAATCCTTTTTCAATGCCAGCAATTTATGACATTGAAAAGCATATGCGAGGAATTGATAACGAAATAGGAACGATAATCGCACAACAATACGATTTAATTTTAAACGGATACGAAATTGGTGGAGGATCGGTACGTGCCCATAAATCAGAAATTTTAGAGGCAACCTATAAAAATATGGGTTATACTAAAGAAGAAATGATTAAAAGTGTTGGAACTATGCACAAAGCATTTCAATATGGAGCGCCGCCACATGGAGGTATCGCTTGGGGTGTAGATAGATTAATGATGATTTTAGAGAAAAAAGCTTCAATTCGTGAAGTTATGGCTTTCCCTAAAACTGGAACCAGTGAAGATTTATTGTTTGGAGCGCCATCGCTTTTATCTGATAAAAAGGTAGAAGAAATGAACGTTCGAATTATTAAAAAATAAAAAACATCAAAAAGGGAGCTTAAATGCTACCTTTTTTTTAAACTAAAAATCATGACACAATTTACCTTACTTTTTGCAGCCATCTTTGGAGGTTTAGCAGTTATTTTTGGCGCTTTTGGAGCGCATGCCCTAAAAAAAATATTAAACGAAGACCAGTTAAAAAGCTTTGAAACTGGTGTTAAATATCAAATGTACCATTCCATTGTTTTATTAATTATTGGTTTTAACTTTAATTTAGAAACATCTATTGAAAAATATATGGTGTACAGTTTTATAGTTGGAATTATCTTATTTTCCTTTAGTATTTATGGCTTGGTAATTTCTTCTGCAAAAAACAAAAAACTAACATTTTTAGGACCAATCACTCCACTTGGTGGTTTGCTATTAGTTTTCGGTTGGGGTTTATTGTGCGTTTCAATTATAAATATGACAACTACATAAACTTTGTAACACTTTTTAAAAAATATTTTTTGTAGTTTTAATTACTCTAATCAAACTTCAAATGAAATATTACACTTTTAAAGTTCTAATAATTGTATTAATAGGCTTTTCAATATTAAGTTGTAAAAAAACAAATCTTTCCGAAACACAACCAAGCACATACGTTCAGGAACATTACGATAAAACGGAAACTACTATTACAATGCGTGATGGAATTAAACTGTTTACAACCATTTATTCTCCGAAAGATAAAAGTATAAAGTACCCAATTTTATTAATGCGTACTCCATATAGTTGTCAGCCTTATGGTATTAATCAATTTAAAGAAGGTATTGCTCCAAATAAACATTTAATGAAAGAAGGTAACATTGTAGTTTACCAAGATGTACGCGGACGTTGGATGAGTGAAGGAACGTATGATAATATGCGGCCATACATTCCAAATAAGAAAAGTAACAAGGATATTGATGAAAGTTCCGATACTTATGATACCATAGACTGGTTAGTAAAAAATATTGAAAACAACAATGGCAATGTAGGAACTTGGGGAATTTCATATCCTGGTTTTTATGCAACGTGTTCAACAATTGATGCTCACCCGGCATTAAAAGCATCTTCACCACAAGCAAGTATTGGGGATTTCTTTTTTGATGATTTTCACCATAACGGAGCTTATTTATTAAGCTACTTTAGAGCTACAGCCTTGTTTGGAACTCCAAAAGACACGCCAACAGATTCATCTTGGTATAAAATTCCTGATATTAAAACCAAAGATCAATACCAGTTTTTTTTAGATGCTGGTCCGCTTAGTAATTTAGATCACTATTTTGAATACGAAAAAATAGACAATCCTGCATTGCAAAATAGTGATAAGGCAAGTGATTTCTTTTGGGAAGAATTAAAAGAACATCCTAATTATGATGAAGTTTGGCAAAGCAAAGGAATTATTCAACATTTAAAAAATATAAAATCTTCAGTCGCAACTATGGTTGTTGGAGGCGAATTTGATGCTGAAGATTTGTACGGAGCTTTAGAAACCTATAAAACAATTGAAAAGTACAACCCAAACAATTATAATACTTTAGTTTTTGGCCCTTGGAGCCACGGACAATGGGCAAGAACAAATCCAGAAAATAGTGTTGGAAATTATTATTTTGGAGATTCTATTTCTTTAAAATATCAGGCACAAATTGAAACAAAATTTTTCAATCACTTTTTAAAAGGAAATGGTGATAAAAATTCAGGTTTACCAGAAGCTTATGTATATGATACCGGTAAAAAAGAGTGGAATTCATATAATACCTGGCCTCCTGCAAATTCTGAAAGAAAAACATTGTATTTATCTGAAAATCAAAAATTAACAACAGATCAAGAAAATGAAACTGGTATAAAATTTATAAGTGATATTAAAAAACCTGTACCATATTCTGAAGATATAAAAACCGTTTTCACACCAAGAAAATATATGACAGATGATCAACGTTTTGCTGCTCGAAGAAGTGATGTATTGATTTTTGAAACTGAAGTTTTGGAAAATGATTTAACATTTGTTGGTGATATTTTAGCTAATTTAGAAGTTGCAACTACTGGAACAGATGCCGATTGGATTGTGAAAATTATAGATGTTCACCCTGCTGATATTGAAGAAACAAATGAAAACATGCAAGACCATTTGAAATTGAGCAACTATCATTTAATGGTTAGAAGCGAAGTTATGAGAGGTAAATTCAGAAATAGTTTTACATATCCTGAGCCTTTTGTACCTAATGAAAAAACTACGGTAACTATAAAGCTACAAGATGTAAATCATACTTTTAAAAAAGGGCACAAACTACAAGTTCAAGTACAAAGTACCTGGTTTCCGTTAATTGATTTAAATCCTCAAACTTTTGTAGATAATATATTTAAGGCAAAAGAAAGTGATTTTAAAACACAAACACATACTGTTTTCACTTCATCTACTATTGAATTTTCTCAATTGAAATAAAATAAAAACCAGAACCAATATAATTAATGGTTCTGGTTTTAAAATAAAAATCAAGCGAAAGTTTTTATATCTTTTTTAATCCCAGTCTAATAATCTTTTTTGACCTTCAAGTTTTTGAATGTCTGTAATATCCTGAGACATTTCAATTACTCCTTTATATTGCTTATCATTATCACGAATTGCAAAATATCTAATATGAATAATTCTTCCTTTAAAATTGAACCAGAATTCGGCAACATCTTTTGTTCCTGCTTTAAATTCAGCAACAATTCTTAAAACCATATCTACACTTTTAGGTGGATGGCAAAATTTTACCTCTCTACCTATTATTCCTTTACTTCTTGGAAAAACTCTATCATCACCTCTATTGTAAAAAATCACCTTGTCGTTTTCATCAACAAAAGTGATATCAACAGGTAAAAAACGAAGTAAAAGGTTTACTTGTTCTGGTGTCATATACCCTTCATCATAATGAAATGTATTATCTAATGAGAAAGATAAATCTCTTATTGAAAAATCATTACTTGGATGCACATAAGTAGTTTCTTCTACCGCTGGATATGGAGCTGGTTTTTCTGTTAACATCCACCCTATCTCTTCATCCCCTATAAAAAATTCTTTCCAATCATCTTCAGATAGTAATTCCATCGAATTTGGAAACAATTTCATATCTTCAATACTTAATAAACGCTTTATACCTTCTATTAAATATGGGATATTATCTACAATTTTAATGGTGTTTTTTTCAGTATTGTACCCATTCAACAATCTAATCTGGTCACGTAAATTATCATGAAATGACCACATTCCTTGGCTAGGACCTTCCCAACCGTGTTTTTCTAAATATGGAAATAATTGATTTTCTTTACGAGAAAATCGTTTTTCAATAGTGGTTAACTGATTAAAAATATTGAAATATTTCTGAAAATCTTCAACTGGATTAACCTCGTATAATTCTAATAATATATCTTGTATTAAAGCACTTTCCTGGTAATAAACTTTTACTGGATGCCCAATTGGTAATTTTTCAACGGTAGGTAAAAATGAATTCATTTTTTTAATTTTTATTAGTTTAAAGGACTCTATTCTATTTCTTTAAGCACTTTTGATATTAATATGTTTTTTTCGAAATGCATATATTTTTGTATTTCATGATGGAATTCATGTAATTTTTCATACAAAAATCTAAATGAATTGCAAGCTCCTTCAGGAGCCGAATAATGTGATGATAACACTGCAATTTTTCTCAAAGAATCCCCAATTAATTGTTGCGCTATTTCATTTCTGTTAATTGTTTTCTTTAAATCTTGCAACAACTTCAACGAAACCTCTTCATTTTTGGCATTCAATTGAACTATTTCATTAATAATAGGGTACATACTCATAATTGAATTTTTTAACATCTCAGTTATCACAATGTCAACACCTTTAACTAATTCATTAATTTCAACTACCTCAGTATGTTCTAAAGAATGAACTTCTGCAACTTTAGATGCAAATGGTAAAATTTCAAAAATAGCATCGCTAATAAAAACATGATAACCATCCTTTGCTTGATTTATTAATGAAGGAATATCTGCGTCGTTCATATTAGAAGTTCCAGATATTTTATTATTTATAGATTCAATTTCTGCTTTAAGTACTTCAAATTCAACTCCACTCTCTTTACAAGCTTTCTCCAAAGTATCTCCACCTCCACAGCAAAAATCAATATTATATTTGCTGAAAATGTGATCTGACCCTAAATTTTTTGACACTACATCCGCTACTGTGGTTTCCTTTTTTATTTGCATTTTTTATATCTTATGATTGATGTTTAATTTTTTCATACAATTGAACTAATGATTTTAATAATTCAACTGGTGTTGTTAATATTTGATAATGATTTTGCCCAAACATTTGTGGTAAATAATATTTTGCTTGTGCTTCAATTGCCAAAGCATATGAATTAATATTTCGTTCATTCAATTCTCGGAGTGCCTGTTTAACATCATTAACACCATATTTCCCTTCATATTTATCATAATCATTTGGCTTTCCATCTGAGATTAAAATCACCCATTTATTCTTGGTATCTCGTTTATCTAGCATTGCGCCAGAATGACGTAAAGCAGCACCAATTCTAGTATAACCACTTGGTTCAACTGCACCAACTTTATATTTGGCTTTATTCCAATCTTCATCAAAATCTTTAATAGTTATATATGTTGAGTGATTTCTAGTTTTTGAATAAAAACAATCAATAGAAAAATCAATGTTAAATTCTTCTAATATTTCTCCAAACAAAATTGATACTTGCTTTTCAACATCAATTACCCTGTTTCCTGCCGCATAGCCATCACTTGACAAGCTAACATCTAAAAGCAATAAAATTGATAAATCTTTTTCTTTTTTCCTTTTTGATAAATAAATTTTTTCTGATGGTGTATGTCCAGAATGCACATCAACAAATAAATCTGTAATAGCATCAATATCAAATTCTTCTCCTTGCGTTTGTCTTCTTTGTTGTTGATATTTATTGTTAACTGATGATAACATTTTTCGCAAACCAACTAAGGTTGATCTGTTTTCATTTAATGTGTTTTTATAATAAGGAACAGCTGTTTTTAACAATGTTTTTGGATACACTTTACAAAAACCGTTCTTATATTGTCTTTTGGAATAATCCCATTCATCATATTTGATATGATACCCTTTGCTATCGTTTTCAGCACTTTCAGAAACCGTTGTATTCTCAATAAAATCGGCTTGATAAACAGAATGTGCAGTATCATCAACTCGCACTGTATATTTCATATTTATATCTTCCAAAGCGTTAGAATGATCATCTAATTCGTCTTCCCCATCAAAATCTCTAAAGTTTCCACCAAACTCTTCAGCAGTTTCAACCTTTTCAAACTGATGTTGTAAAACCGCATCTTCTTGTTGTTTGATATCAACCTGAACAGAAATTATTTCTTCAACTGCATTTGATTTCAAAATTGTTTTTGGCTTATCCTCTTCTCCTTTTTTTACTTTATCAGTAAAATTATTTAAGGTTTTTCCCTCATCCTCCTCTTTATTGTTTCGCATCCATTTTCCATAAATAAATGAATAATCAATTAAGGCCTCATTATTAACTTTTCCCTTATAATATTGAAGAAATTTATTGTGATATTTTTCAGTAATTGGAAATTGTTCAAACAAAGGTTCTAAAACAAATTTTGACGTTTCTTTTGCTTTTTGCTGAGATTCCTCCAACTCATGTTCCAAATTATCATTCCAATTTAAATCTAAATTTTTTTGAACTGATAGATATAATATTCTGAAAACATAAAAAGACACATTCTCTTCTATTGAAAGAAATTCTGAATACTTAGTAGGAAGAAAAAAGTTATTATTTTTATAACCTCCTTCACTTTCTGCATCATAAATCTCAATTGGCTGACCAGTTATGGCTCTAGCCAAAATAGTTAATCGAGGTTTTAGCTCGTTTAAGACTACCAAATGAGCAATGCTTTCTTCCTTCTTTTTTTTTCTATTTTTAAAGAAGTAAGCTAGTTTTGTGAAAATATATTCATCTGGTTCGAACATTATAAAACGTTTTTGACTTTTGGCTTATTAGCACTTAAATCATTAAGTTACATAAATCTTTTAACGCTTCAACAACGTCTAAATCATCTGTTAAAGGTTCAACAATAGCTACTTCAACTGATAATCTTTTTGGCAATCCACTATGAATCAATTTGGCAGCATCAACTAATAATCGAGTTGAAACTGTTTCTGCCAAGCCTAGCTCAGTTAAGTTTCTAATTTTAGTTGCAATATTTACTAATTTTTTAGCAATACTTTCTTCAACTCCAGTTTCATTCACTAAAATATCTGCTTCAATTTTAGGTTCTGGATATGCAAATGCTGTTGCTATAAAACGTTGGCGAGTTGAAGGTTTTAGCTCTTTAAACCCTTTTTGATATCCTGGATTGAATGAAGCTACTAACATAAAATCTTCGTGTGCTTTTACAGTTTCACCTAACTTATCTATAAACAATTCACGTCTGTGATCTGTTAATGAGTGAATGGCAACAATTACATCTGGCCTTGCTTCTGCAATTTCATCTAAATAAATAATTGCGCCTTCTTTTATGGCAGTTGTTAACGGTCCATCAGACCAAATAGTTTCTGCTCCTTTAATAATATAGCGTCCAACTAAATCCGTAGAAGAAGTTTCTTCATGGCAACTAATTGTAATTAAATTTTTACCTAATTTATGAGCCATATACTCGATAAATCTAGATTTCCCCGTACCTGTTGGGCCCTTTAATAAAAAGGGTATTTTATTTTTATAGGCATGTTCAAATACCTCAACTTCTTTTCCTATCTGGTGGTAATATGGTGATTGATCTCTCATAAAAATTATTTTAACACCTTAAAAAGAAAACCAACGTAGTTTCTGTTTAAAACATATTGTTACGTTGGTAATCAATCGAAAATATTATTGATTTATTTTTTTATTTCTAAAGCTTCATCGGTTGGTTTACCGTGTTTATAAAAATCTATTATATAAAGTACAATTCCAGTAGCAAACATTGCTGCACAAATTACTAATACAACAAAATGAATACTAATTTCTTTTTGCACTTTCATAAAGTCCATTCCAAATTTACGCTCTAAATATACTTGTGCTACCCCAGCTACTCCAAAAGCAACTGTCATACCAATCATACCAATATTTGACAACCAAAAAGCAGCTCTACCTCTTGAACTTTCATATAGTTTTCTACCTGTCATATTTGGTAAACTATAACTAATAATAGCCAAAACTATCATTGCATAAGCTCCCCAAAATGCCAAATGTCCGTGCATTGCAGTCACTAAAGTTCCGTGAGTGTATAAATTTGTTTGAGGTAGCGTATGGGCAAAGCCTAATAATCCAGCACCTACAAATGAAACAATTGCAGAACCTAAAGTCCAATACAATGCTAATTTATTTGGATGCTTTTTCTCACCTTTTCTGTACATATTAACAGCAAATAATGCCATTGCTAAAAAGGCTAAAGGTTCTAATGCTGAAAATATACCTCCAACTACTAACCAAATTTTGTTTACACCTATATAATAATAATGGTGACCAGTTCCTAATACACCAGACAGGAAGGTTAATCCAACGATTACATATAACCATTTTTCAATAACTTCTCTATCTACACCGGTTAATTTAATTAATAAGAAAGATAAAATACCTCCCATAATTAATTCCCAAACACCTTCAACCCATAAATGAACAACCCACCAACGGAAAAAAGAATCGGTTACCTGACTATCAAATGGCAACATTCCTGGTAAATATAATAATGCAGCAAATAAAAGCCCCATAGAAAGTACTAATGCCGTGGTTGTTCTTCTTTTTGCCTTAAATAATGTTGTCAATATCAATCCTAAAAATAGAAGCACATTAACAACTACTAAATAATCTAGTGGTCTTGGAATTTCTAAAAATTTTCTTCCTTCCCAAATATTAAAGTGAAATCCAATAATTGCGACAACACCAACAACAGCTAAACTAATTAATTGAACATAGGCCAATTTCACATTTACCAATTCGCGTTGAGCTTCTTCTGGAATAATATAATAAGCAGCACCCATAAAACCTGACAACAACCAAACTACTAATAAATTAGTATGAACCGCTCTTGCAGTATTAAAAGGAATAAATTCATGTAAATTATCAAACCCGATTCGAGCAAATCCCATGATAAAACCATAGGTTATTTGTAAAACTAATAATAACATAGATAAGGCAAAAAACCAATATGCTACTTTTTGTGATTTATATTTCATAATGCTTTGTTTAGTTGTTAATTTTTTCTTTCGCTAAGGAAGATATTTTTCTATCTACTCCTACTACCTCTCCGAAACCGTTTAAATCAATTTCCCCAATCCATTTAAAAAAGGCAACAACATCTGTAGCTTCTTGTTCAGTCATTCCATAAGCAACCATCTTTCTACCATTTGGTTGCCAAGGAGCAGTAGACATTAAAATAGTTTTGATAACGTTTTCTCCATTACCTTCATACCTTAAGTTTAATCGATCAATAACTTTTGTTAATTCTGGGGCATAATATCCCCCTTCACCTAAAATTGTATGACAACCCATACAGTTATTAGATTCCCAAATTTCTTTTCCTCTTACTACTTCAGCAGTAAGATTTTCTTGATGAGTTTGGTCAGTTTCTTTTGAAAATGAGAACACAGTAAGTCCTATGAAAATAAGAAAAGTTACCAATGTACCTCCTAAAAAGAAAGCCCTTGCTTGTTTTTTAGATAACATTATTTAAAGTTTTATTAGGTTATTTATTATTTAATAGTTTAAGACCTTTTAATCCTTTACTATTGAATATAATAATGCGAATTTAAAACTTAAAGATTAAAAAAAAATGACATTTGTCACTTTTTTTTTAATCTTTAAGTTTTATATCAATTTTAGGTGAAAGATCTTTAAGTGTTAATTTTCTTCCATGTGCTACTATTTCTTGTGAAAATTCCATAATATTCTTATCTCTAAACTTTCCAAGAATACTATTTTTAAAAGGCTCAACAATAAAATGAACAGGGCAAGGGTTTGAGCCATCACAATCTGATAAGCCTAAAAAACATTCATTTAAACGATTTAATCCATCAATATTTTCAATAATATCCAGTACTGATTTTTTTTGATTCTTTTTATTTAAATAAAAACCACCATTAGGTCCTTTTGTTGAAGAAATAATTTTTCCGCGAACTAATTGTTGAAATAACTTTGCCAAAAAAGGACTTGGCACATCAATTGTTGCGGCAATTACTTTTACACTTATCTTATTCTCTTCACTAGCATTTTCTGCCAAAAATAACGTTGATAAAATTGCATATTTACTAGCCCTTGATAACATCATAATAACTTCGTTTTCGATTTTTCTTTCACAAAACTAATAAAAAAAGAGTAACACGTATTATATTTTTTCAAATTTAGCTGTAAAATGTCTCATTATAGGAGCTTCTTCAATAATATTATATCCAGATTTAGCCTCTTTTCTGCTATCGTAAATATTCTTTAAAGTTGCAGCTACATAATCCATATGATTATTTGTGTAGGTTCTTCGTGGTATAGCTAATCTCACCAATTCTAATTCCGGATATCTGTTTTCCCTTGTAATTGGATCTCTATCCGCTAAAACAGTTCCGATTTCAACTCCTCTTATTCCTCCAACAATATACAATTCAATTGCCAACGCCTGTGCTCTATATTCGTCTCTAGGAATAGATGGTACAAATTTATTAGCATCTAAAAATATCGCATGACCACCAAATGGTTGTTGAACTGGCACACCAAATTCAACAAGTTTTTTCCCGAGGTAAGCAATTTGTTCAACCCTACTTTCCAAATAATTAAATTCCGTAGATTCATTTAACCCAACAGCTAAGGCTCCCATATCTCTCCCATTCATACCTCCATAGGTAATAAAACCTTCAAACATAATATTAAAAACAGTAGCCTGCTTAAAAATTTCTTTATTATTAAGAGCTACAAATCCACCCATATTAACTAAGCCATCTTTTTTTGCACTCATTGTCATTCCATCACCATAAGAAAAAACTTCTTTTGCAATTTCTTTTATACTTATATGTTCATAACCTGCTTCACGCTTTTTAATAAAATAAGCATTTTCAGCAAAACGAGCGGCATCAAAATACAGTGGAATACCGTATTTCTTACATAAAGCGGAAACATCTTTTGTGTTTTGAACAGAAACAGGCTGTCCGCCAGCACTATTACAAGTAATCGTTAAAATTACAAACGGAATTTTTTCTTTTGGATATGTTTTAAAAACAGCTTCAAGTTTATTTATATCCACATTTCCTTTGAATGGATGAATCACAGACGTATCAAAAGCTTCATCTATGGTACAATCAACAGCAGTTGCTCTTCTAAATTCTATATGACCTTTTGTTGTATCAAAATGAGAGTTTCCAGGAACAATATCACCTTCTTTCACCATTGCTGAAAACAACACATTCTCTGCTGCCCTTCCCTGATGTGTTGGTAAAAAATATTTAAAACCTGTAATTTTTCGTACAGTTTTTTTTAGTTTTTTAAATGAAGATGAACCCGCGTAACTCTCATCACCAATCATCATTTCCGCCCATTGCTGATCGCTCATAGCTCCAGTACCAGAATCTGTTAATAAATCTACAAACACCTTATCTGAAGATAAATTAAATAAATTATAATGTGCTTTTTTTATCCATTTTAGGCGTTGTTCAATTGTTGAACGTTTAATATGTTCAACCATTTTTATTTTATAAGGTTCAGCGTATGGTAATTCCATGATGATAATTTTAAAGTAAAAAAATAATTTTAGTAAATGTTGTGATATAGGGAAAAATTACTTTAAATAAAGCATTCCGGACGTTTCACATTTAGGAAACAATTAAAGTGAATTTTATAAAAACTTAGGCTTTTCATTTGCTTAGTTATGCTAACAAAATTACAAAATTTTATTTTTTTAGTCATCAAATTTAAAAAGGAATTAACAACTAATTATAATGACAATAATCAATTAATGTAATGAAAGTTACACTTATCTTTGACATTCGTATATTTAAATCAAATTAATAGCACTAAAAAATGCAATAATAACGAAGTTGTAAGTCAATTATCACTAATTTTGCGCTACATTTTTTTAAATTAAAATTAACACAATGAACAAATTTTTATCTTTTATTTATTCAACCCGATTAATGGCTGTTTTGTTTTTAATTTTTGCTGCTTCAATGGGAGTTGCAACTTTTATAGAAAATGATCACGGTACTGAAACAGCAAAAGCACTCGTATATAATGCTTGGTGGTTTGAAGGAATTATGATATTTTTCGCAATCAACTTTTTTGGAAACATCTTTAAATATAAGTTATACACAAAGAAAAAATTAGTTATTCTTTCTTTTCATTTAGCTTTCTTTTTTATAATTGTTGGAGCAGGTATAACACGATACATTAGTTACGAAGGAATAATGCCAATTAAAGAAGGTGCAGTTAGCAATACTTTTTTATCTGAAAAAAACTACATCAGTATAGTTGTTAATGACGGAAATGAACAAAAAACACCAACTCATTTTCCAATTTTATTATCTTCCATAGGAGACAATAATTTCAATTATAATGCAGATTTCAAAGGTACTGATATTTCAGTGAAATTGACTAATTACGTGCCAAACGCTCAAAATGTATTTGAAGAATCTGAAACTGGAGAAGACTATTTACTAATAGTTGAATCAAGTGGGGGTGGAAGACACAATCACTACATTAAAAAAGGTGGTTCAGAGGTCGTACACGGTGTATTAGTTGGTTTTGACTCTCCAAATAAAACAAATATAGATTTTAAAACTAGTGAGGAAGGTTTAAAAATTCAATCTGGAATAGATGGAAGTTTTTACAGAATGATGGATAAATTTGAGGGAACAATTGTAAAAGACTCATTACAAGACTTTTCGCTTTTAGCCGTACACTCAATTGCTGGATTAAATTTTGTAGTGCCTAAAGGCCCAATAAAAGGTGAATATAAAACCGTATCTGGTGACAAAGACCAAAACTCTTTAGCTCAATTAGAATTTGATGTTACATCAAATGGTGAAACGAAACATATTGCTTTGCAAGGTGGAAAATTCGCTATACAACCTCCAACTCAATTTTCTATCGGTAATTTAAACTTTAGAATGAGCTATGGAGCTATGCAAATGCAACTACCATTTAGTATAAAATTAAATGATTTTCAATTAGATAAATATCCTGGTTCACAAAGTGCTATGTCATATGCAAGTGAGGTTACAGTTATTGATCCAAGCGAAACTTTTGATTTTAGAATTTTTATGAACAATATTTTAAACTATAAAGGTTATAAATTTTTTCAATCTAGCTATAATATAACACCTCAATACGAAGAAACTCATTTATCTGTAAATCACGATTATTGGGGATCAACTATAACATATGTAGGTTATTTCTTACTATATGCTGGTTTAATATTTATTTTATTTATGAAAAATACCAGATTTGATTTTTTAAGAAAAACGCTTCAAAAAATGAGAACTAAAAAGGCTACACTTTCAACAATAGCTTTATTATTAATTTCAACTTTTGCTTTTTCACAACAACATACTCATGCGTTATCTGAAAAAGAACTTAATTCTAAATTAATAGAAAACACCATTGATATTGAGCATACACAAAAGTTTAGCAGATTAATTATACAGGATGCTGGTGGAAGAATGAAACCAGTTCATACATATGCTTCTGAACTTTTAAGAAAAGTTAGCAAGCACGATACATATAAGGATATGGATGCTACTCAGGTGTTTTTATCTATTCAACAAAATCCAAAATTTTGGTTTCAAGTTCCTATTGTTTATGTAGAAAAAGATAATACAAAATTAAGAGATATTATTGGAATTCCTCACGAGCAAAAAAATGCTACGCTTGCAGACTTTTTTGATGAAAAAGGAATGTATAAAATTTCTGAAACTCAACAAGAAGCTCAAAAAAGCAACATTAAAAGTAAATTTGAAAAAGATGTAATTAATGTAGATAGAAGAGTTAATTTACTATATTCTGCGATTACAGGTGATGTTTTGAGAATTTTCCCAATTCCAAATGACAATAATAACACTTGGGTATCTCATAATGGCCTAAAAAAGGGACAATTTAAAGGCCAAGATTCTGTATTTGTTGGTCAAATTTTACCAATTTATTTACAAACTTTAGCAGATTCAAAAGCATCACAAGATTATTTACAATCTGATGAAATACTTGAAGGTATAATCAATTTTCAAAAAAAATATGGAAGTTCAATATACCCTTCTGATAAGCACATTACTTTAGAAATTGCTTATAATAAATACGATATATTTAAAAAGTTATTTAGTTATTATATGTATATTGGAACCTTAATGTTCTTCTTCGTTATCTTTCAAATATTTAAGAACAATAAAGTAATTAACTTCTTAATTAAAGCCAGTATAGTAATAATCATTGGGCTGTTTTTAATGCATACAGGAGGATTAATTGCACGTTGGATTGTGAGTGGGCACGCACCTTGGAGTAATGCTTATGAATCTATGATATACGTAGGTTGGGCAACCATGTTATTTGGTTTAGTTTTCGGAAGAAAATCTTCTATGACCATTGCTGCAACTGCTTTTTTAACTGCCTTTATTTTAATGGTGGCACATTGGAACTGGATGGATCCTGAAATTGCAAATTTACAGCCTGTACTTAATTCTTATTGGTTAATGATTCACGTTGCTATTATTGTAGCGAGTTATGGTCCGTTTGCTTTAGGGATGATATTAGGTTTGATTTCATTAATTCTAATGGTTTTAACAACTTCAAAAAACAAAGTTAAAATAGGCGAAATGATAAAAGAGTTAACGATTATTAATGAAATGTCCATAACTGTTGGTTTAATTTTGTTAGTAATTGGAAACTTTTTAGGAGGTATGTGGGCTAATGAAAGCTGGGGTCGTTACTGGGGATGGGATCCAAAAGAAACTTGGGCATTAATTAGCATTATGATATATGCTTTTGTTTTACATTTAAGATTAGTTCCAGGATTAAGAAGTAGATTCACCTTCAATTTATTTTCAATTGCGGCTTTTGCTTCTATATTAATGACCTATTTTGGAGTAAACTTTTATTTATCTGGCTTACATTCTTATGCTAGTGGAGATAAAGCAATTACACCAACTTTTGTTTATTATTCAATAGGAATAGTATCTGTTTTATCGGTTTTTGCATACTTACAATTTAAAAAACATTATAAAAAATAATTATAAACGATGCAAAAAAAGTAACTTTGCAGCCTATAAAAAATAATTTACAATGTTTAATAAGTATATAAAATTAGTAATAGCAGCAGGGATTTTTATTTGGTCAGTATTTCAATTTGTAGATGGAAACATCATGAATGGAATCTCATTACTATTGTTCGCAGGGATTTTTGTACTGTTTTATTTTAAAAATGAATTCATTCTTTTAGCTTTCTTGCAATTAAGAAAACAAAATTTTGCAGGAGCTAGTAAATGGCTTTCTTATATTAAAAATCCAAGTACAGCCTTAATTAAAAAGCAAGAAGGTTATTATAATTTCTTACAAGGAATTATGGTTTCCCAAACCAATATGACACAAGCTGAAAAGTTTTTCAAAAAAGCTTTAAGTTTAGGGTTAAATATGCAACACGATATTGCAATGGCTAAATTACAATTAGCAGGAATTGCAATGACTAAAAGACGAAAACGTGAAGCGACAATGCTAATGAATGAAGCTAAGAAATTAGATACTCAAAAAGTATTAGCAGATCAAATTAAAATGCTAAAAGAACAATTAAAGAAAATTTAATTTCTTTAAAAATAAGTATAAAAAAAGCGCAACCTATGTTGCGCTTTTTTTATACTTATTTTTTTTAATGAAAAACCACTGGCACTAATTCCTTGTTATACTGAATTAAATAAACCCCCTTGTTTTCAAAGCTTTCTAAAGGTTTTTTATCATAATTAAATAAAGATACCATTCGAGAAGATTTACCTGAATTTAACCCTTCTTCAATGTTTATACTACTTGCTATTCTTACTAAGGTGTCATAGGTAACATCAAAACCTCTGAGAGCATAACTAGATGGTAAAGAAAAGTTTTTTTCCTGATATGAGTTAAAGAAGTTGTTAACATGTGAATTACTCATATTTAAAAAGTCAGATGATGGATATAAAAAATTTAACATTCCCAATGTATTATTATCTACATTATCAAAATTCTTTCCTTTATCTAAAGCTATTAATTTAATTTCCATATCACTAATGAACCCTTTTAGATTATTTATTGTTGAAGCTGTTGTAACATTTTCATCACTTATTAAAATAACCCAATTTTTAGATTCTGGATTTAGTTTTTCTAAAAATTTAGCATTTGCTATATAGCCTTTTTCTGGCTTAATTACAGAGATACTTGAAACAGAATCAAAACCTTTTAGTTTATTAACAATATGCCATAATTTACTTTGTGACTCTTCTTTCCCATCATTTACCACAATAATATTTTCACCTTTATAAAGATTCTCTAAATGAGATAACAATTTAATTGTAAGAGTTTCAGAATTGGCAGACGATTTTATCAAATTATCCTTAGAAATACCACCTTGCTTTGATGATAAAAATGGAACAACAACAGGCGTTGAAACTTGCTGAGAAAGCCAATATGCTTTATCAAAAAATAGTGGTCCAATTATTACATCTACATTATTAAAATCAGTTATAGTAACAATACTTTGTAATTTACTAATTGAATTTTCAGAATCAAAGTATTTCACATTTAACATTAACCCTTTTCTTCTTAATGAATCAATTGCCATTTCTGCACCCATATGAAAATCAGTTGCAATACTAAGTAGTGCATTGTTTTTACCAAAACTCTCATTTTTTATAGAGTCATTTAACTTGCTTAACTGATATGGAAGCATAATAGCTACATTTATTCTTTTATTCAAATCCAGATTTTCAATAAACAAACCTGTTTCATCTTCATCAAAAAGCTCATCATTTGCTTCTGTTTTTTCTTCAATATCAACAATAGGATTTCCTTGAATTGGTTTTATCTTTAAAACCATTCCCAATTTTAATCCATCATTTAAAGATAGATTTAATTTAAATAAATCAGATTGAGAAACTTGATACCTTTTCGACAAATTGAAAACAGTGTCATCCTTCACTACGGTATGCAGTACAAAATTTTCATTATCTTGAACAGGAACCTTGTTAGGAACAATCAATTTCATTCCAGATTTTAATCCGTGAATTAATTCTGGATTTGCCGCATTTATTTCAGAAATTGAAACATTAAACTTTTTAGAAATCCCAAATAAGGTTTCCTTAGGTAGCACTTCATAAAAATATTTATCCGATTTTGGATTTGCAGTAGATCTAACACTTCCTACTTCCTGTTTTCCAAAACTTTCATTGGGTACAATTATTACAACACCTGCATTTGGTTTCCTATCAACATCCGGATTTAATTTTAATAAGTCTCTTGTTGAAATATCATAGTTTTTGGCAATGCTCTTTATAGATTCTCCTTGTTTAACAGTATAAGGCACATACTTTTTTTGTTGTGCAAACGCCATAATTGAAACTAAAAAAAGCAGTAAAAATGAACCTTTTATCTTATTCATGTATGTTTTTTTAAATAATTTTAACTAGCTATTTTATTCCCACTCAATTGTTGCTGGTGGTTTAGAACTAATATCGTACACAACTCTATTAACTCCTTTTACATTATTTATTATTTTATTAGATGTTTTTTGTAAAAACTCATAAGGTAAATTAACCCAATCAGCTGTCATTCCATCAGTTGATTCAACTGCACGTAAAACAACTGCTTTTTCATAAGTTCTCTCATCTCCCATTACTCCTACAGAATTTACAGGTAATAACATTGCTCCCGCCTGCCATACTCCATCGTATAATCCATCATCTTTTAATCCTTGAATAAAAATAGCATCAACCTCTTGCAACATCCTTACTTTTTCGGCAGTAATATCACCTAATATTCTTATTCCTAAACCAGGTCCTGGAAATGGATGTCTTCCTAATAATTCATCATCAATCCCCATCGATCTTCCTACTCTTCTAACCTCATCCTTAAATAACATTTTTAAGGGTTCTACAATTTTTAGTTTCATAAAATCTGGTAAACCACCAACATTATGATGTGACTTAATTGTTGCAGATGGTCCTCCGGATACTGAAACAGATTCAATTACATCCGGATAAATAGTCCCTTGGGCTAACCATTTTACATCTTTTATTAAATGAGCCTCATCATCAAAAACTTCTATAAAAACTCTTCCTATTATTTTACGTTTTCCTTCCGGGTCAGATTCTCCTTCAAGCTCTTTCAAAAAACGTGCCGAAGCATCAACACCTTTTACATTCAAGCCCATATGTTTGTACTGATCTAGTACATTCTCAAATTCATTTTTTCTAAGCAACCCATTGTTTACAAAAATGCAATACAAGTTATCTCCAATTGCTTTACTTAGTAAAGTTGCAGCAACCGTAGAATCCACACCTCCAGAAAGGCCTAAAACTACCTTATCATTTCCTAATTGCTTTTTAAATTTTTCAACTGTAGATTCTACAAATGAATCTGGAGTCCATGTTTGTGCAACACCAGCAATTTTCACTAAGAAATTTTCTAAAATTTTCAAACCATCTTTTGAATGGTAAACTTCTGGATGAAATTGAATACCATATGAAGTTTCGTCAGTTAATTTAAATGCTGCGTTTTTCACATCATGTGTACTCGCAATTAATTCACAGTTTTCTGGTAAATCAACAATTGTATCACTATGACTCATCCAAACCTGGCTTCCTTCATTAACTCCTTCGAAAAATAATTCATTCGTTTTTACAAAAGATAAATTAGCTCTACCATACTCACGTGTATTAGAAGCGGCTACTTTACCCCCAAAATTATGTGCCATAAATTGAGCTCCAAAACAAACACCTAATAAAGGTAGCTTCCCTTTAATATTAGATAAATCTGGATGAGGAGCATCATCTGCTCTCACCGAAAACGGACTTCCCGAAAGAATAATCGCTTTATAATTTTCGACCTTGAAGTTTTTACTATTGTACGGAAATATTTCACAAAAAATATTGAGTTCTCTCACTCTTCTAGCAATCAACTGTGTGTATTGCGACCCGAAATCTAAAATAAGTACCTTATGTTGCATCCGCAAAAATAATATTATTATAATTATTTTATATATTTTGTTTCATTTTTTCTCAACAATTCAAAATTAGCAACTTACTCCCTTCGTTTTTAAGTTGGAAATAATTAAAATTAATCATTTTTCACTCTTTAAAATTAAAATTTCTAAAAAATGATGAGCGTTATAAACTCCATTTAAACCGATTTTATAGTATTCAATTTTTCAAACTGTTAAAAAAGTAATCGAAATTAAATTTAAGATCATTTTAAAGAGATTTAAGAGGTTTTTATAATTTTTCCAATTGTTAATAACTTCACCCATCAGTTTTATAAAGTTCTTATTTCACCTTTTTGTTTTATTTATATTTGTGTAATATAGAACATACCTAATTAGATCTATTTTTAAATATGAGCGAAGAAGCTAAAAAAAACAGTTATTCAGCCGATAGTATTCAGGCTTTGGAAGGAATGGAACATGTACGTATGCGTCCATCTATGTACATTGGAGATGTAGGGATTAGAGGTTTACACCATTTAGTATATGAAGTAGTTGACAACTCTATTGATGAAGCAATGGCAGGTCATTGTGATACTATTGATGTTATAATCAACGAAGATAACTCAGTTTCAGTTAAAGATAATGGTCGTGGAATTCCCGTAGGAATGCACAAAAAAGAAGGAGTTTCAGCTTTAGAGGTTGTAATGACCAAAATTGGTGCTGGTGGTAAATTTGATAAGGATTCTTACAAAGTATCTGGTGGTTTACACGGTGTAGGGGTTTCGGTTGTAAATGCACTTTCAAATCATTTAAGAGCTACCGTTTATATTGATGGTAAAGTTTGGGAACAAGAATATGAAAAAGGAAAAGCTTTATATCCAGCTAAAATTATTGGTGATACAACAGATAAAGGAACCATGGTTACTTTTTCACCAGATCCTTCTATTTTTAACCAAACAACAGAATATAATTACGAAACCTTAGCAACTAGACTGCGAGAACTTTCATTTTTAAATAAAAAAGTTACTTTAACACTAACAGACAAAAGGACAAGTAATGATGAAGGTGAATTTACAATTGAAACTTTTCATAGTGATGAAGGTTTACCAGAATTTATTAGATATTTAGATGCTACAAGAGAACCGTTAACTGCCAATGTAATTTCTATTGAAGGAGAAAAAAATGGAGTTCCAGTTGAAGTTGCAATGGTATACAACACTTCTTATTCAGAAAATTTACATTCATACGTTAATAATATTAACACTCATGAGGGAGGAACGCATTTAGCTGGTTTTAGACGTGGATTAACTGCTACGTTAAAAAAGTATGCTGATGAATCTGGAATGCTAAAAAATTTAAAATTTGAAATTGCTGGTGATGATTTCCGTGAAGGATTAACAGCAATTATTTCAGTAAAAGTTGCAGAACCTCAATTTGAAGGTCAAACAAAAACAAAGCTTGGTAACCGTGAAGTTACAGCAGCAGTTAGCCAGGCTGTATCTGAAATGCTACAGGATTACCTTGAAGAAAACCCAAATGATGCTAAAGTAATTGTTCAAAAAGTAATTTTGGCAGCAACTGCACGTCATGCAGCACGTAAAGCACGTGAAATGGTGCAACGAAAAACTGTAATGTCTATTGGAGGTTTACCTGGTAAATTAAGTGACTGCTCAGAAACCGACCCAACAAAATGTGAAATTTTCTTGGTAGAGGGAGATTCGGCGGGTGGAACTGCAAAGCAAGGACGTGATAGAGCATTTCAAGCCATTTTACCATTAAGAGGTAAAATTTTAAATGTTGAAAAAGCAATGCAGCATAAAGTTTTTGAAAATGAAGAAATTAGAAACATGTATACCGCTTTAGGTGTTTCTATTGGAACAGAAGATGACCCAAGAGCTTTAAACTTATCCAAACTGCGCTATAATAAAGTAGTAATTATGTGTGATGCCGATGTTGATGGTAGTCATATTGCAACTTTAATTTTAACATTCTTCTTTAGATACATGAAGGAATTAATTGAAAACGGACATATTTTTATTGCAACTCCCCCTCTTTATTTGGTGAAAAAAGGTCAAAAAAGAGAATACGCATGGAATGATAACCAGCGTGATATGATTGCTTTAAACATGGGTGGTGGTGCTAATATCCAACGCTATAAAGGTCTTGGGGAGATGAACGCAGAACAACTTTGGGATACTACTATGAATCCTGAATTTAGAACTCTTCGTCAAATTACAATAGATAATTTAACAGAAGCAGATAGAGTTTTCTCAATGCTTATGGGAGATGAAGTTCCTCCTCGTAGAGAGTTTATTGAAAAAAATGCCGTTTATGCAAAAATAGATGCATAAACTTTTTAAAAAAGACTGCTTAAGCAGTCTTTTTTTTTACTTTTATTTAATATTTAAAACAATCCTAAAACCCCAAATCATGAAAAAAATAACCCTATTTTTTTTAACTGCTTTACTATCTTTTTCTGTAAAAGCACAAGAATTAGAAATCCTTTTATTAGCTAATGGAGATGCTAATCAATTATTACAAAACTATATGGCACCTGTTATGAATGGAATGCAATATAGCTTAAACAATGGCTGGTATCATACTGCTAAAACTCACAAAAAACTTGGTTTTGACATTACAGTTGGCATGAATGCTTCTATTGTACCAAATGCTTCAAAATCATTTTTATTTTCTCCTAGTGATTACGAATATTTATCGCTTGAAAGCGGAAGTAATACAATAAGCACAGTAATGGGAGATGCAAATAATTCAAAATTAGGAATTAGAATTCCAGAAGCAAACAACTATAAAGTTGCGGAATTCACCATGCCGGATGGAATTGGAAAAGACCTTCCGCTTAATGCAGTTCCTTCTCCTGTAATACAAGCAAGTATCGGAATACCTTTAAATACCGATTTAAGCATTAGATTCTCTCCAAAAGTAAACACTGGAGATATTCAAGGGAATTTGATCGGAATTGGTTTAAAGCACAATTTAATGCAATATTTTGGCCCACTAGATAAACTACCTTTAAATGTTGCATTACTCGGAGGTTATACAACAATGGATGTAACCTATAAATTACAAAATGTAAATGGACTGCCTGGCGCTAACCAAGAAGCAGCATTTAATCTAACAACCTATACGGTTCAAGCAATTGCATCAATCGATTTACCCGTTGTTTCTATTTATGGTGGTATTGGATATGATAAAGGTACATCAACTCTTAAAATGAATGGTACTTATGAATTATCTTATGATGTAAAAGACAATACAGATACTGTAATTGGATCCATCACAGAATCTGTTAAAGACCCAATAAATTTAAACTTCGAAACAAATAGTGTTAGAGGAACATTAGGGGCTAGATTAAATTTAGGATTTTTCAAACTTTTCGGAGATTATACTGTTAAAGAGTACAATACATTAACAGCAGGAATTGCTTTTAGTTTCAGGTAATTAAATTATAGAAACGATTTTGTAGTTTTCATGTACTCATCTTTTCTATTAATTTAAAAAATGTTATTTTTACAATGAAAATAAATAATTAAATACAACATATATAATATGAAAGTAACAGTAGTAGGAGCTGGTGCTGTAGGTGCAAGTTGCGCTGAGTACATAGCTATTAAAGATTTCGCATCAGAAGTAGTACTAATTGATATTAAAGAAAATTATGCAGAAGGAAAAGCAATGGACCTTATGCAAACAGCTTCTTTAATGGGGTTTGATACTCAAATTACAGGAGCTACAAATGATTATTCTAAAACAGCAGGAAGTGATATTGCTGTTATTACTAGTGGAATTCCAAGAAAACCAGGAATGACTCGTGAAGAATTAATTGGAATTAATGCAGGTATTGTAAAATCAGTAGTTGCTAGTTTAGTTGAAAATTCACCAAACGTAATAATAATTGTTGTTAGTAACCCAATGGATACAATGGCTTATTTAGCTCATAAATCATCTGGATTACCAAAAAACAGAATTATTGGAATGGGTGGAGCTTTAGATAGTGCTCGCTTTAAATACAGATTAGCTGAAGCATTAGGTTGTCCACAATCTGATGTAGATGGAATGGTAATTGCAGGGCACAGTGATACTGGTATGTTACCATTAACTCGTTTAGCTGTAAGAAACAGTGTTCCTGTTACTGAATATTTAACCGAAGAGCGTTTACAAGAAGTTGCTGAAGCTACCAAAGTTGGTGGAGCTACTTTAACAAAAATGTTAGGTACAAGTGCTTGGTATGCTCCAGGTGCTGCAGTTTCTTCTATGGTTCAAGCAATTGCTTGTGACACTAAAAAAATGTTCCCTTGTTCAGCTTTATTAGATGGTGAATACGGATTAAAAGACATTTCAATAGGTGTACCTTGTATTATTGGTAAAAACGGTATTGAAAAAATTGTTGAAATTAAATTAACTGATGCTGAAAAAGCGAAGTTAAAAGAAAGTGCTGCTGGTGTAAGAGCAGTAAACGAATTATTATAAGAACATTATTTCATAAAATAAAAAACCTCCTTAAAATTAAGGAGGTTTTTTTATTTTAATATTATTCCATTAGGACAATCCAGAAATAACTCCATTATTGTCGATGGTCATTCCTTCAGAAGCTGGAACACCAGGTAACCCTGGCATACGCATCATTTGACCTAAAATAGGGATAATAAACCTTGCTCCTGCTGCAATTTCAATTTCTCGAACCGTTACAACAAAACCCTCAGGTCTTCCTACTAAGAACTCATTATCAGAAAAAGATTTTTGGGTTTTGGCCATACAAATAGCGAAATCACTAAAACCTAATCTCTCAATTCGCTTCAAATTTAGTTTTGCCTTTTTATCAAAATCTACGCGATCAGCACCATAAATTTCTTTTGCTATTTTTTCAATTTTCTCTTTAACCGGACTGTTCCAATCATACAGTGGTTTGAATTGAGTTTTATTAGCCTCAACAACATTTACAACGGCTTGTGCTAATTTTTTTGTACCATCACCACCTTTTGCCCAACCTTCAGAAACAACTGCTTGCACTCCTAACCCTTCACATTTTTCAATTATAAATTTAATTTCCTCATATGAATCGTTTACAAAAGTGTTTATTGCAACAACAGGTTCAATATTAAATTTTCTAATATTTTCAATATGCTTTTCTAAATTGCAAAAACCTCCAATTACATAATCTAAACTAGGTGTATTTAACTCTTCTTTATTGGCACCTCCGTGATGACGTAAAGCTCTAATTGTCGCCACTAATACAACAGCTTTTGGGTTTAAACCTGCAGCAACACTTTTTATATTCAAGAATTTTTCAGCTCCTAAATCCGCTCCAAAACCTGCTTCAGTAATTACATAATTCGATAATGACAATCCCATTTTAGTCGCTATTATTGAATTTGTTCCTTGTGCAATATTTGCAAAAGGTCCTCCATGTAAAATTGCTGGGTTTTCTTCTAAAGTTTGAACAAGATTTGGTTTAATTGCATCTTTTAATAAAATCGCCATGGCATTTTCAGCCTTTAAATCTCTAGCGAAAATTGGTTTCTTATCAAATGTAAAACCAACAAAAATATTCCCTAACCTTTCTTTTAAATCTTTAAAATCAGTGGTCATACATAAAATTGCCATTACTTCAGAAGCTGGAGTAATATTAAATCCATCTTCTCTAGGAATCCCATTCGCTGTTCCACCCAATCCAATTGTTATTTGACGTAACGATCGATCGTTCATGTCAATTACTCTTTTCCAAAGAATAGTTCTTGGATCGATATTTAAACTAAAGTTAGAACTTTGTAAATTATTATCGATTAAAGCAGCTAATAAATTATTTGCTTTTTCAATGGCATTGAAATCTCCTGTGAAATGTAAATTAATATCCTCCATAGGAACAACTTGAGAATATCCTCCTCCAGCAGCTCCACCCTTCATACCAAAAACTGGTCCAAGTGAAGGCTCTCTCAAAACTGCGGTTGCTTGTTTTCCAATTTTATTCAACCCTTCTGTTAAGCCAATTGAAACAGTTGTTTTTCCTTCTCCAGCCGGTGTTGGGGTAATTGCTGTAACTAAAACTAAATTATTTTCCTTTATTTTTTCTTCATCAATAAGGTGTAAAGGTAATTTGGCTTTGTATTTTCCATACATCTCCAAATCATCTTCTTCAACTCCTAATTTTGACGCAATATTTTTAATGTGGACTAGCTCTTTTTGCTGAGCTATTTGAATATCTGATAAGTGTTTCATTTCGTAAAATTTATATACACAAATATATGAAAATCATATTTCAGAATGGCCAAAAATAGCAATACAATAAATTATACTTATAAAAGCGTAAAAAGAATTGTTAGTTCCTATTTGAAATTATATATTTGCACGTTTATTACAAATGATTTTTATATTAAATTAATTAAAATGCAAAACAAAGGACTTATAAAGTTATTCGCTATTCTATTCGGATTAGTAAGTTTATACCAATTATCATTTACTTGGTTTACGAATGGTGTTGAGGATAAAGCAAAAATGTATGCAGAATCAAAATCTGATAACGGTAAAGAAATGGCAGATTTAGAGAGGCTCTATTTAGACTCTATTGCTAATAAACCTGTTATTGACCTTGGTTTTGTACAATTCAGCTACGGCGACATTAAAGACAAAGAATTAAATTTAGGATTAGACCTTAAAGGAGGTATTAATGCAATTTTACAAGTATCTGTAAAAGATATTTTAATTGGACTATCAAACGATTCTAAAAACCCTGTATTCAATGAAGCATTAGCAAAGGCTACTGATAGACAAAAAAATAGTGATGATACTTTTTTAAACTTATTTTTTGATGAGTTTGAAAAATTAAGTGCTGGAACCGTAAAATTAAGTGACCCAAGCATTTTTGGAAACAAATCGTTACGTGAGAAAATAAACTTTAAATTAACAGATAACGAAGTAAAACCAATTATTGAAGCAGAAATTACTGGATCAGTAAATACTGCTTTTGAAGTTTTACGTAGTCGTATTGATAAATTTGGAGTTACTCAACCTAACATTCAAAGAATTGGTAACTCAGGACGTATTTTAATAGAACTTCCTGGAGCAAAAGATATTGACCGAGTAAAAAAACTATTACAAAGTACTGCTGAACTACAATTTTGGGAAGTTTATTCTAACCAAGAAACAGCAAATTTCTTTTACCAAGCTAATTCTGTTATTGAAAACTTATTAAAGGAAACTGAAGAAGAAAATACAGAAACTGCTTCTACAAAAGAAAATTTAACTGATTTACTTGGAGAAGTATCTGATTCAATCGCTAAAAAAGAAGTTAAAAATTTATTCTCTGTATTAACTCCAAGCATTCCACAATCAGAAAACCAAGTTTCTTCTGTAATTGGAACTGCTAAAGTTGCCGATACTGCTGCAGTTAATAAATATTTAGCAATGAGAGAAGTTAGAGCTTTGCTATCTAACGAAATGAAATATGCTAAGTTTTTATGGGATTCTAAACCATTTTCTGCTACCATTACAGGAACAAACGAAAATACTGATTTAATTTACTTATATGGTATTAAATCCAACCGTGAAGATATTGCACCTATTGAAGGTGATGTAATTGATGATGCAAGTCAGGAATACGGTCAAACTGGGAAACCAGAGGTTAGTATGACAATGAATGCTTCAGGAACAAGACAATGGGGTAAAATGACAACTGAAAATGTTGGGAAATTTGTTGCTGTTGTTTTAGATGACTATGTTTATACTGCACCTTCTGTTAATACTGCTATTACAAATGGTAGAACTTCTATTTCTGGTGGAAGTATGACAGTAAGTGAAGCTCAAGATATTTCAAACGTTTTAAAGGCTGGTAAATTACCTGCTGCTGCACATATTATTCAATCTGAAGTTGTTGGACCATCATTAGGGCAACAAGCAATTGACAGTAGTTTAACTTCATTCGGTTTAGCTTTATTAATTGTATTAGCTTGGATGATGTTTTATTATGGTAAAGCTGGTGCTTTTGCAAACATTGCATTAGCTGCTAACTTATTATTCATTTTTGGAATTTTAACTGCTTTTGGAGCCGTACTTACTTTACCTGGTATTGCCGGTATTATTTTAACAATAGGTATGTCCGTTGATGCGAACGTAATTATTTTTGAAAGAATAAAAGAAGAACTTGGTAGCGGAAAAGGTTTAAAAGCATCTGTTGAACACGGATTTAGTTATAAAGGAGCTTTTTCAGCTATTCTTGATGCTAACATTACATCTATGTTAACAGGTATCATTTTATATGTATTTGGTACAGGTCCAGTAAAAGGATTTGCTTATACATTAATGGTTGGTATTGTTACTTCATTATTCTCAGCAATCTTTATTACTCGTTTATTAATTGACTGGTATGCTAGTAAAGGAAAACTATTTACATTTAATTCTAGTATTACAAAAAACTGGTTTGCTAATATTGATGTAGAATTTCTTAAAAAACGTAAAATAGCTTATGTTATTTCAGGAATATTAATTATAGTAAGTTTAGGATCACTATTTACTAATGGATTAAACTATGGAGTTGATTTTGTTGGAGGTCGTTCTTACATTGTTAAATTTGATAAAACTACAAGCGCTACAGAAGTTGCAAATACATTAAAAGATGTTTTTGGAAGTGCTCCTGAAGTAAAAACATATGGGGAAGCTAGCCAATTAAAAATCACAACAAAATATAAAATTGAAGAAGAAGGAAATCATATTGATGATGAAGTTCAAGATTTACTATTTGCAGGGTTAAAACCTTACATTTCTTCTGATTTAACTATGGATGAATTTAAACCTGGTTATGATGGTGATAAAAAAGTAGGTATAATGAGTTCTATTAAAGTTGAACCAACAATTGCTGATGATATTAAAACAGCTGCTGGTTGGGCAATTTTAGGCTCTTTATTAGTAATTTTCTTATACATCTTATTCAGATTCAGAAAATGGCAATACAGTTTAGGTGCAGTTGCTGCATTATTCCACGATGTTATCATTGTAATTGGTGTATTCTCTTTATTCTATAAGGTTTTACCTTTCGATATGGAAATTGGCCAATCATTTATTGCAGCAATCTTAACAGTTTTAGGATACTCAATTAATGATACCGTAATTGTATTTGATAGAATTCGTGAATTTGCTGGAATCCATAAAACTTGGAAATTCTCAACTGTAATTGATAAAGCATTAAGCACAACTTTAGGTAGAACAATAAACACCTCTTTAACTACTTTAGTTGTTTTAGTTGCAATCTTCCTTTTTGGTGGAGATTCAATTAAAGGGTTTATGTTTGCATTAATCGTTGGTATCATAGTAGGAACTTACTCATCATTATTTATTGCCTCGCCAATACTTCATGATACAGTAAAAAAACTAGATAAAAAGAAATAGATTTACCCAGAATTTTATTTCAAAAACCGTTTTGATAAATCAAAACGGTTTTTGTATTTCAAATTAGCAAAGAATTTCAAAATAAAAATTGGAATTCTATTTTGATTATTAAATTTGTAACAAAGCATAAAAATGAGTATTATTAAATTACAAGATAAGTACTTCAAAACTTATATCTCTGAAGAAAAAATTGAACAAGCAATTAATGTACTGGTAAAACAAGTATATGAAGACTGTAAAGACGAAACTCCTTTATTTATTGGAATTTTAAATGGTTGCTTTATGTTTGTTTCAGATTTTGTGCGAAAATACAATGGGAATTGCGAAGTTTCATTTGTAAAATTAGCTTCATATGAAGGAACCTCTTCTACTGGAAAAATTAAACAACTAGTTGGAGTTAATGAAAATTTAGAAGGAAGAACAGTTGTTATTTTAGAAGATATAATTGATACCGGAAACACACTTCAAGAAATATTTGAAATATTTAAAGACAAAAAACTTAATAAACTTAAAATTGCTACGTTATTCTTTAAACCAGATGTTTATAAAAAAGAATTGCCTATTGATTATATTGGAATTCCAATTCCGGATAAATTTATTGTTGGCTATGGTTTAGATTACAATGGGTTAGGACGAAATTTTGCAGACATTTATCAACTTACAAACCAACCTACTATGAAAAATATTGTATTATTTGGCCCTCCAGGTGCCGGGAAAGGAACACAAGCTGATTTATTAAAAGAGAAATATAATTTAGTTCATCTTTCAACTGGTGAGGTGTTTAGAGCACACATTAAAAAGGAAACAGAACTAGGTATTTTGGCAAAATCTTTTATGGATGATGGTGATTTAGTGCCTGATGACGTAACTATTAAGATGCTGAAAGAAGAAGTTACTAAGAGAGATAATGGTGTTGGGTTTATTTTTGATGGATTTCCAAGAACTGTTTCACAAGCAAAGGCTCTAGATGATTTTTTAAAAGAAAAAGGAGAAACAATCAATGGAATGGTTGCTTTAGAAGTACCTGAAGATTTGTTAGTTGAACGAATTCTAGGAAGGGGAAAAACTAGTGGAAGAGCGGATGATCAAAATGAAACAAAAATCAGACATCGTTTTCAGGAATATAAATTGAAAACAGAAATATTAAAAGATTACTATCAAGAGCAAAATAAATACTTTGGTATTAATGGAGTTGGAACTATCGACGAAATTACAAACCAAGTAATTACAGTTATCGACACACTTTAATACTTGTTTTTGTAAACTCGATAATCTCTTTAAAATTAACTAAAAAAGTTTTCTGCTTTTGCAGAAATGAAAATAAAATGGTAGAAGGAAATTTTGTAGATTATGTTAAAATTCACGCTAACTCCGGTAAAGGAGGTCGAGGATCTGCACATTTACATAGAGAAAAATATGTAGCTAAAGGAGGTCCAGACGGTGGAGATGGAGGCCGTGGTGGTCATGTTATAGTGCGAGGGAACAAAAATATGTGGACACTATACCATTTAAAATTTAAAAAACATTTTAAAGCAGAACACGGTGGTGACGGAAGTAAACAACGAAGTACTGGAAAAGATGGAGAAGATGTTTATATTGATGTGCCGTTAGGTACTATCATTAGAGACAGCGACACACAAGAAATCATATTTGAAATTACAAATGACAATACTGAGCAGATACTTTTACCAGGAGGTAAAGGTGGACTTGGAAACTGGAATTTTAGATCACCTACAAACCAAACTCCAAGGTATGCTCAACCTGGTATTGAAGCTCAGGAAGGCTGGTACCAATTAGAATTAAAAGTATTAGCTGACGTTGGTTTAGTTGGCTTCCCTAATGCAGGGAAATCTACTTTATTATCTGTTTTAACATCTGCAAAACCAAAAATTGCAGATTACGCTTTTACAACTTTAAAGCCAAATTTAGGTATTGTTGAGTATCGAGATTTTCAAACTTTTGTTATTGCAGATATACCAGGGATTATAGAAGGCGCAGCTGACGGAAAAGGATTAGGACATCGATTTTTACGTCATATTGAACGTAACTCTATTTTGTTGTTTTTAATTCCAGCTGATTCAGATAATATTCAAAAGGAATATGATATATTGTTAAATGAGCTTAAACAACACAATCCAGAATTGTTAGACAAAAGTAGGCTACTTGCAATATCTAAATGTGATATGTTAGATGATGAATTAATTAATGAAATGAAAAAGGAACTTCCTAAAGGAATTCAAACACTCTTCATTTCTTCTGTAGCACAACAAGGATTGGTTGAGCTAAAAGATAGATTATGGGAGATTTTAAATGAAGATGCTGAAGAGCAAAATACAGAAATTATTGAAAATGAATAATTAGTAGTTATTCATTTAATTTTATAAATAAGTGTTGATTCAAAATATTATAAGAATTAACACTTATTTTTTTATAAAATACTTAGCAGACTAAACTTTTATTTCTAATTGGTTAAAATAATTGGCAATGTAAATTCTGTAGTAACAGGCATATCTCTTTTAATAGCAGGTTGAAGTATTGGTAAACTTTCAATACTCACTTTTACAATGCTATCAAAACCAGGTAATAATTCTTTTGTTTTAGGTGAAATTTCAATATTTGAAAGGCTTATTTTACCAGAAGAATCCACTTTTAATTTTACAAATACAGTATCATTTACAGCTTCTTTAGCATTTAGCACATGCTTTTTTAAGGAATCATAAATAAACAACGACATTTCCATTTGAAAACAAACTTGTTGTTTTTCACGAGAAGTAATGTACTCACAATTTGGAAAAAGCGGAAATGCATCAACCGTATTAAAATCAACAATAGTATCAACTTGCTGAATAGGTTCTTTTCGTGATTTATTCTCAAAATAAGAACAAGACACAACAAAAAAGGATAAAAATATTAAGGGTAAAAATTGTTTCAACATTCCTATTTAATTCACAATGTGAAAATACAACATTTTATGTTAGTCAACAATACTTATAAAAAAAACCGAAGATAGCCCCCGGTTTTTATCATTGTAATCCTTTAACTGATTACAATTAAAATCTTTTTCATAGGATTTAAAATTTTAATCTACTATAAACGCAATGGGTAAACTATATTTTACACCAACTGCCAAACCCTTTTGTTTTCCTGAAATCATTTGAGGTAAAAGACTTATAACTCTAATAGCTTCATCGGCTAAACTTTGATGTGGCGCTCTAGCTTGGATATCAGTAATATTTCCTTCTTTGTCAATTTTAAACATTACAAATATTCGTTTTACTCCTTTTTCCAACCCTAAAGCATTCGCCATTTCAACATTAAAATTTGTATTTACATATTTTGTAATTTTCTCTTGTAAACATTGTCTCAATTCTTCTTCTGTTCCAGTACATCCTGGAAAAATAGGCACATTCTCAATTATTGCAAAAGGAACAGAGCCATCGTCTTCAACCACAACTTTATCGTCAGTTTTATTAAAATGATTAGTTTTCATAAAATATACACGATCTCCATTTTCATCTATTACAAGGCTCATTTCAATTTTTGGATTTTCACTATTTTTAAATTTATTAAAAACTTCCTTTTCTTTTTCTGTATACTTTTCAGAAGAAACAACTTCCCCAACTAGATGCGTACCCGTAAATATTATAAACCCCTCTGCTCTAAAGTACTTTCCTTCAGACGGGATATTTTCTTCTTTCAAAGCATTTTCAACCTGTTCAATATTTGTTTGAACATCATCTGTGCAAGACACATATATTAACATGCTCACCAACAAAGGCACAATTAATAAATACTTCAATTGCTTAATTTTTTGTGATTTGTTTTTTGTAATCATAGCTATTCTTTTTTTTATTAATGATTGTTTAAAAAATTGATTTATAAATGAAATGTTTTCAACATTAAAAGTTTCAGAAAGAATGGTATTAAAATAATTTCGTTTATCAATTTGCTTTACAACTTCAGCATCTGAAATATATTCATGTAACAACGTAATTCTATTTTGATACACGTAAATTAAAGGATTGAACCACATAGTGATTTTTAACAATTCAAAAAACAACAAATCTAACGTATGAAGTTGTTTACAATGCACCATTTCGTGTTGAATAATGGACAATTCCTTATTTTTAACAAAATCTCTTTTTATAAATATATAATTGAAAAATGAAAAGGCGGACTCTCTTTTATCCAACAAAACAAGGTTGAAATTTTCACTTTTTACAACTTCATTAGTAGCAATTAATTGAATAATTTTAAACAATTTAATCAAAAATACGGTTGAAAAGAGTACAACTCCAACATAAAAACCAATTTGAAAATAATTTACAGAAGACACTTTTTCAACACTTTGCGAAAATACTGCTTGAGGGTTTAAAAAAACGGTTGGCAACTGGTTTATATATTCAGTAGCAACGCTTTTTTGCAAACTTTCAAATTTTAAAAAAGGAATTACAAACGCTAAAACAGGAGTTATCAATAAATACAATCTGTTCCAATTAAAAAAGGTTTCTTTTTGTAAAAAGAAATCATAAACTGCTAAAAAAAGCACCTGAAACAACGCAACTTGAATTATATAATTTATCATTTCTCAGAATTTTTATCGTTAATACTTTTTAATATGGTTTCAAGTTCATTTAAATCAACATCATTTTTTTTCACAAAAAACGACACCATACTTTTAAATGAACCATCAAAATAACCATCTACCAATTTTTGTAAACTTTGGTTACTATAATCCGATTTTTTAATTAATGGATAATAAATATAACCTCTACCCTTAGTCTTATGAGCAACGAATTCTTTAGATTCTAATATTCTTATAATGGTAGAAACTGTATTATATGCCGGCTTTGGCTTTGGTAATTGATCTAAAATATCTTGAACCGAACCTTCTTCCAAATCCCACAATACCTGCATAAATTGCTCTTCCGCTTTTGTCAATTGTTTTTCCATCTTTCAACTAATTTGTTAGTTTAATAAAACAAATATAACTAAATATTTAGTTTAAACTAATTTTTTAGTTGATTAATTTAAAAATTATATTCAAACAACTTTTAAATTCCAAATTGAAAACATAAATTCGCATATGGATATATTTCTTCTAATCATCGGATTTTTGTTAGCTCTTTTAGGTATTGTAGGCTCTTTTTTACCAATATTACCTGGCCCAGTTACTGGATGGTTCGGTTTTTTACTACTCCATTTCACAAAAGCCGTACCTATGAACTATACTTTTTTAGGCATTACCTTGGCAATTTCAATTATTATTTGGGGATTAGATTATATTATTCCTGCAATTGGTACTAAAAAATTCGGCGGTACACGAAATGGAGTTATCGGTTCAATGGTTGGGTTGGTATTAGGAATACTCTTCTTTCCTCCTCTTGGAATTATCATTGGTCCTTTTATTGGTGCATTTATTGGGGAGTTAATAAAAGATCGTAATGATTCAAAAAAAGCATTAAAAGCTGCTTTTGGATCTTTTATTGGTTTTTTAACCTCTACTTTTCTAAAATTTATAGCTGCAGCAATTTTTACAGGAATGTATTTTTCAATTTTTTGGGAATATAAAGAAGCTTTTTTTAATTTTTCAGCCTAAAAAAAGGTTTAAAAATAAAAAAAGCGTCCCGGTTTTTCGGGAAGCTTTCCATCGGTTTTAAAAACCACGACGCTTTTACACGTCAAACAACACAACTAAATCGCTTTCGAAGCGATATACAAATATATTACTTTTTATTTAATTTCAAATTCTAAATACTTTTTCTTTCTAAATTACCTAAATTTCTTAATTGATTGTATCTTTGCAGCCTGAAAATTAAAAGCAACTAATAAAACCGTGTTATGCAATTATCACCACTAGAAATAATTAGAAGAGAATCACTACAAAAACTACGTGATTTAGGTATCAATCCTTATCCTGCAGAAGAATTTAAAACTACTGCATCTATAAAGGATATCATTTCTAATTTTGAGGCTTATGAGGGTAAGGAAGTAATTTTAGCAGGTAGAATGATGAGCCGCAGAATTATGGGAAAAGCGTCTTTTGCTGAATTAAAAGATGCCAGTGGTAGAATGCAAATTTATATTAACCGCGATGAAGTTTCAAAGGATGATGAAGGAACTATGTACAATACCGTATTCAAAAAATTATTGGATATGGGAGATATTATTGGAATTAAAGGGGAAGTATTTAAAACAAAAGTTGGTGAAGAATCTGTTAATGTAAAAGAACTAACTGTTTTATCTAAAAGCTTACGTCCGCTTCCTGTTGTTAAAACAGATGCTGACGGAAAAGTACACGATGCTTTTTCAGATAACGAACAAAGATACCGTAGAAGATATGTAGATTTAATTGTGAATGATCACGTTAAAGAAACATTTATTAAACGTACAAAAATCACCAATTCTATGCGTGATTTCTTCAATAAAAGAGGCTATTTAGAAGTAGAAACTCCAGTATTACAACCAATTCCGGGAGGAGCTGCTGCACGTCCGTTTATGACACATCACAATGCATTGGATATGCCATTGTATTTGCGTATAGCCAACGAATTATATTTAAAAAGATTAATTGTTGGTGGTTTTGATGCTGTGTATGAATTTGCAAAAGATTTCAGAAATGAAGGAATGGACAGAACTCATAATCCTGAATTTACAGTAATGGAATTGTATGTAGCATACAAAGATTACAATTGGATGATGTCAATGACTGAAGAATTACTTGAAAAAATTTCGATAGATACCAATGGAACATCTGAGGTAATGATTGGAGAAAACAAAGTGAGTTTTAAAGCTCCTTATCCAAGAGTGCCAATTTTAGAAGCTATTAAAATTCATACAGGGTACGATGTAGCAGGAATGAAAGAAGATGCGTTAAAAGAAGTATGTAAGAAAGTAGGGATTGCAGTTGATGAAACGATGGGTGTTGGTAAATTAATTGACGAATTATTTGGTGAAAAATGTGAGCACCACTATATCCAACCAACATTTATCACAGATTATCCTAAAGAAATGAGTCCGTTAACTAAAGAACACCGTTCAAATCCAGATTTAACGGAACGTTTTGAGTTAATGGTAAACGGAAAGGAATTGGCAAATGCATATTCTGAATTAAATGACCCAATTGACCAACGTGAACGTTTTGAGGATCAGTTAAAATTAACTGAAAAAGGAGATGATGAAGCAATGTTTATTGACCAAGATTTTATTCGTGCACTAGAATATGGTATGCCTCCAACATCTGGTATTGGAATTGGAATAGACCGCTTGGTTATGTTTATGACTAATAATGCTTCTATACAAGAAGTATTATTCTTTCCACAAATGAAACCTGAGAAAAAAGCACCATCAGTTGAATTAAGCGATGATGAAAAAGCATTGCTTAAAATGATTGAAACAAGTTCACCTGTTTTATTAAATGACTTAAAAACTCAAAGCGGATTAAGTAATAAAAAATGGGATAAAACCTTGAAGGGACTAACAAAACATAACTTAGCTAAAGTAAATAATACTGAAGAAGGTTTATTTGTTGAAATTGTATAACTAATATTATTCTGAATTTACTTCAGAATCTCATACTATTTGAAAAGGGATTACTTAATTGTAGTTCCTTTTTTTGTTTCAATCACAATATAGTATTACATATTGCTAAATAATGTAAAATACGAATCCGGTAAAATCCTTATCTTCGAAAATTAAATTTATAACAAAACATATGTTTCAAAGATTAAAAGGATTTACACGAGCATTCTGGACGGCAAATATTGTTGAACTTTTAGAAAGAGGTGCTTATTATGGAGTATTTATTGTAATTACACTTTATTTATCAAGAATTTTAGGTTTCACAGATGTTGAAGCTGCCTGGATTTCAGGAGCTTTCTCAGGAGGTTTATACTTTTTACCAACTTTCTCGGGTGCATTAGCAGATAAAATTGGATTTAAATATTCATTAATCATTGCTTTTTCATTATTAAGTTTAGGATATTTTGGATTAGGTGTTTTACCAACAACCTTAGAATCTATAGGGCTTGTAAATTATTCAGATGGAATAGAATTTACCGGTTTGATTGGATCTAGTGAAAGATGGGCAATTGTACCTATAATGATTTTGATTATGATAGGTGGTTCATTTATAAAATCGGTAATTACAGGTACTGTTGCAAAAGAAACAAATGCAGCCAATAGAGCTACTGGATTTTCAATCTTTTATATGATGGTAAATATTGGAGCTTTTTCAGGAAAAACTATTGTAAAACCATTGCGTGCATCTATGGGTGATATGGGATTAGTTTACATCAACTATTTTTCAACCGCAATGACTATTTTAGCTTTGGTAATGATTATTTTCTTTTACAAAAGTTCAAAAAATGAAGGGCAAGGAAAAACCTTTAGAGACATCTGGAAAGGATTTATTGGAGTTATTACTAATTTAAGATTAGTATCACTTATCGTAATTATAACTGGTTTTTGGATGGTTCAACATCAATTGTATGCTACGATGCCAAAATACGTTTTACGTATGGCTGGTGAAGGAGCTTCTCCATCATGGTATGCGAATGTAAACCCATTAATTGTATTTCTTACAGTTACATTTATTACACGTATAATGGCAAGTAAAACACCTTTATTCTCTATGACTGTTGGTATGTTTATTATGCCTCTATCGGCAATAGCAATGGCAGCTGGTAATTGGTTTACAGGAGGTGAAATTGACCTCGGTTTTATGTCTATGCACCCTGTAGCATTTATGATGATTATAGGGATTGCATTACAAGCCTTGGCAGAATCTTTTATTTCTCCTCGTTTCTTGGAATTTTTCTCGTTCCAGGCTCCCAAAGGTGAAGAAGGATTATATCTTGGATTTAGCCATTTACATTCATTTTTAGCTTCTGTAATTGGATTTGGTTTATCTGGTTACTTACTATCTAAATATTGCCCTGACCCAAAATTATTTGACACACATAAAGCCTGGGAATCTGCAGCTGCTAACGCCCACTATATTTGGTATTATTTTGCTGCAATTGCTTTAATATCAGCTATTTCATTAATAATCTATGGGAAAGTGATTGAAAGGCTGGATCTTAAAAAATAAAAAATTAGATTTAAAAATACATTATATAAAAAAAGGAATTACAAAGTTGTAATTCCTTTTTTTATATATATTTAATAGCTTAATTTAATTTATAAAAACTACTTAGAGCCTTAATCATATAAGTATGGTCATCTACCCCACTAGTTTCTCTAACTGAGTGCATTGCCCACATAGGATTTCCAATATCAACAGAACGAATTGCTAATTGACCAGCAGATACATTCCCTAAAGTACTTCCTCCAACCATATCTGATCTATTCACAAATTTTTGATAAGGAATAGATGCCTCTTTACATATCATTTCAAAAACAGCACTTGAATTACTATCTGTTGTGTACTTCTGATTCCCTTCAATTTTAATAACAGGGCCTCCATTAAGTACTGGTCTAGAAACTGGATCGTGTTTGTCTGGATGGTTCGGATGCAATCCGTGAGCCATATCTGCACTTACCATAAAAGAATTATAAATTGCTCGTTGAGCATCTTCTTCATTTTTCCCTTGCACAACAACAATACGGTTTAAAATATCTTTTAATATTGGAGAACCTGCTCCTTGCTTTGAACGACTTCCAACCTCTTCATTATCAAAAATAGCAAGTACATTTGTTGACTTGCAAACTGGGGCTTCAGCAAAAGCAGTTAATCCTGCATGAACCATAGCTAAATCATCCAATTTACCCGATGAAATAAACTCATTATTTAAGCCTATTATACTTCCTTTAGTAAAATCGTATAAATTTAAATCTACTTCCAAAATATCTTCTACCGGCACATTTATTTCTTGCGAAATTCTATTTGCTAATAATAAATCCTTATTAATTTCTTCCGTTACAATAGCTGCAACAGGTAACATATCAACTTGTTTATTTAGTGCAACTCCATCATTAACAGTTCTATTAAAGTGAATTGGCAAATTTGGAATAGTAAGTATTGGCTGCTTAATATTTAACAAGTAAGTTATTGGATTGAATGGATTTTTTCCTTTCACACTTACCCTACCTGCAATGGACAATGGCCTATCTAACCAAGTGTTTAAAATTGGAGCTCCGTAGGTTTCTGTATTAAATTTTATGTATTTATTATCTACTGAAATTTCAGGAGATGGTTTAATTTTAAATGTTGGAGAATCGGAATGAGCTGCTACAATTTTAAAACCAGTTTCTTCAAGTTCACCCACTCCCAAAACAAAAGCAAATACTGAGGAATCATTCTGAGAAACAAAGTATTTTCCACCTTTTTCAATTTGCCATTTTTCGGTTAATTGTAATTCAATAAAACCTTTTTCAATAAGAATTTGTTTTGAATTCGATATTACATGATAGGGACTTGGACTATCATAAATAAAGTCAATTAAATTTTGTGCGTGTTTTAATTTTTCATTCATAGTATGTGAATTAATATCCTAAAACAAATATAATATTATTAACTATGATTATTAGAATTTACAACGAAACCTAACTTTCTATATTCATTTTAACATGTTTCGATTTTAATAAAGACTATTTTAACAAATCATTAACAAAAAACACATTCAAAATAAATTTTGTTCAATTATTATAAATGTTAATTGATTAAATTTGAGCTTAATCAATTAATGATACTATTTATTTAAATAGTTTACAAAAATCAAACTTTATATTATGAACAAATATTTCAAATCAAATAAGCTAAAATCTATTTTGATATTTAGTATTATTATTGCAATTACAAGTTGTAATCAAAAGAAAGAAAAAACAGAACCTATGGAAACCAATAATATTTTATTAGAAGAATGGGCCGGACCTTATGAAGGTACACCTGCATTCGATAAAATGAATATAAAAGATGTTAAGTCTGCCCTTGAAAAAAGTATGGCTGAAAAATTGAATGAAATTGATGCAATTACAAAAAATACAGAGGCTCCCACTTTTGAAAACACAATTGTAGCGATGGAAAAATCAGGAAAAACACTAGATAGAGTTTTTTCTTATTATGGAATTTTAAGTAGTAATCTGTCGTCTCCAGAATTTAGAGAAATTCAAAGTGAAATGGCTCCAATTTTATCAGATTTCAGGTCTAAAATATCTCAAAATAAAGAATTATTTAACAGAATAAAAACTGTTTATGAAAATTCTTTAACAACTCCTTTGGAGGCAGATCAACAAAGAGTTGTTGATTTGATTTTTAAGGATTTTGAGATGGATGGTGCAGAATTAGATGCAGCAAAAAAAGAACGATATGCTGCAATTAATAAAGAACTTTCAACTTTATATACCAATTTCTCAAACAATGTTTTAGCCGATGAGGAAAACTACGTTACCTATTTAACAAAAGATCAACTTAGCGGATTATCAGAATCTATGGTTAAGTCTGCTGCTAAAACTGCAACAGATAAAGGTGAGGAGGGTAAATACGCTATAACAAATACCAGATCTTCAATGGATCCTTTTTTAACATATTCCACTGAAAGAGCATTAAGGGAAAAAGTTTGGAAAACGTATTACTCTAGAGGTGATAATGGAGGCCAATACGACAATAATGAAAATATTGCAAAAATATTAAGGTTACGTAAAGAAAGAGTTGGTCTTTTAGGTTTTGACAACTATGCCGATTGGCGCTTACAAGATCGTATGGCTAAAACTGCTGAAAATGCAATGGCTTTAATGAATGCCGTTTGGCCAGCATCTATTGCACGAGTAAAAGAAGAAGTTGCAGATATGCAAGCTGTTGCAAATAAAAATGGAGATAATATTACCATTGAACCTTGGGATTATAGATATTATGCTGAAAAAGTAAGAAAGCAAAAATATGATTTAGATTCTGATGAAGTAAAACAATATCTTCAATTGGATAAGCTTACTCAAGCATTATTTTTTGTTGCAGATGAGTTATTCAATTTTAAATTTACTCCAGTTCCTGAAGGTGCAGTTTCTGTATTTCACGAAGATGTAAAAGTTTGGGAAGTAACCGACAAAACAACTGGAAAACATATTGGATTATGGTATTTAGATCCGTTTGCAAGACAAGGAAAACGTTCTGGTGCTTGGGCAACAACTTACAGAAGTCACACTACTTTTGACGGTGATAAAACAGTTTTAGCTTCTAACAATTCAAACTTTGTAAAACCAGCACCTGGTGAGCCAGTATTAGTTTCTTGGGATGATGCTACTACTTTTTTACATGAATTTGGTCATGCATTGCATTTCTTTTCTTCCAATGTAAAATATCCAACCTTAAATGGTGGAGTAAGAGATTATACTGAATTTCAATCACAAGTTTTAGAACGATGGTTATCAACAGATAAAGTAATTAACCAATTTTTAGTGCATCAAAAAACAGGTGAACCAATGCCTGCGGAATTGATTGCTAAAATAAAAAAATCATCAACTTTTAATCAAGGATTTTCAACAACTGAATATTTGGCTTCTGCAATTATGGATATGAAACTTCATATGGCCGACCCAACAAATATTGATGTTGATGCTTTTGAAAGAGAAACTTTAGCCGAATTAAATATGCCAAAAGAATTAGTTATGCGTCATAGAACTCCACAGTTTGGCCACGTATTTTCTGGTGAAGGTTATGCTACTGCTTATTACGGTTATATGTGGGCGGATGTTTTAACTGCCGACGCTGCTGAAGCATTTGCCGAAGCTCCAGGTGGTTTTTATGATAAAGAACTTGCATCTAAAATGGTGGAATATTTATTTGCGCCTAGAAATTCTGTAGATCCAGCTGAAGCGTATAGAAATTTCCGTGGACGAGACGCTAAAATAGATGCTTTAATGCGAGATAGAGGTTTTCCAGTATCAAAAAAATAAGATTCATTACAAAATAAAAAAAGGTGAATTTCAGAAATGTAATTTGCCTTTTTCTTTGTTATAACCCTAAATATCACTAAATTGTATAGTCAAATATCTTTTCAATTAATACTTGTAAGCCATGATAAAACAAGCAACTAATTTGGACAATAAAAAAGTGGTAACTCTACTTTTTTCTGCAATATTTCTTTTGTTATTTCAATTTACTGGTTCTGCTAACAATGCAATTAGTAAAGATACATTAGGCTACGAACAATTTAAAGGAAAAGTAATTAGTAGTAAAACAAAAAAGGAGTTAGTGTTCGCTTCAATTACAATTGAAGGAACTAACATTAGTACAATTACAAATACACAAGGAGAATTTTTATTAAAAGTACCTACTGAATACATTCATAATAATGTTATCTTTTCATATTTAGGTTATACAAGTCAGGTCATGAATTTATCAGATTTCGACTCAAAAAAAACGATCATAAAACTAGAAACCTATATTGAAGAACTTTCTGAAATAAAAATAAATATAAAAGATGCAAAATCTTTAATTGTTGAAGTTATAAAAAGAAGAGAAAGTAATTATTTTTCTGACCCTACAACAATGACAGCGTTTTATAGAGAAACCATTAAGAAAAGAAGAACTTATGTTTCTCTTTCAGAAGCTGTAGTTGAAATTAAAAAACAACCTTATTTAAGTGATAGAAACGACCTTCTCAAACTCCACAAAGCTCGTAAAAGCACAGATTACAATAAACTTGACACCATCTCATTAAAATTAAGAGGAGGACCATTCAGTACTTTATATTTAGATATTATGAAAAATCTTAATTTAATTTTTACTGAAAACATGGTTGAAAACTATGATTTCCATTTTGGAGCAACAACAAAAATTGATAATAGACCTATTTATGTTGTTCATTTTAAACAAAAATCATTTGTTCATGACCCTTTATTTTATGGAGAATTATATATTGATGCGAATTCTTTAGCTTTAACTAGCGCAAAATTTAAACTTAATTTAGATAATAAAGAAAAAGCTGCCAGACTTTTTATAATAAAAAAACCTAGAAAAGCTGATGTAATTCCTGTTGAAGCTACTTACCATGTGGACTATAGACAAAAAAATGGAAAATGGTTTTATGGCTATAGCAGAATACAACTTGGCTTTAAAATAGATTATGACAAACGATTGTTTAATTCGGTTTATAATTTAACAATGGAAATGGCAATAACTGATTGGGAAAAAAATGAAGACAAAAATACAATTAAACCAAGAGAACGCTTAAAAACGAATGTGATTTTAAGTGATGAAGCTACAGGTTTTTCGGATCCAGAGTTTTGGGGTGAATTTAATGTAATTGAGCCAGAAAAGCCAATAGAGTCAGCCATTAAAAAAATACAAAAACAACTGAAAAAATTAGATTAAAATTAATTGATATTCCAAATTACTCAAGAAAAAAGCCAATTTTATATAGAATTGGCTTTTTTCTTAACAAAAATTTAAGAATTTTTAGGTATTCGTTTAATAAATTCGAAATTAAATATTTTAAATCTAACCTAATCACTAATTCTTATGACCAAAAGATTTTTTACTACCCTATTATCTCTTTTTTTAATAGTTGGAATTTCTTCAAATGCAGAGGCACAAAGAAAGAAAAAAAAGAAAAATAAACAAGAAACTCCAGCACCTCCACCAAAAGCAAAAAAAGGTGAAATTGAGCCTTACAACAAAGTGATAACGGCAGAAGCAAAAAGTGATGACGGCTTATTCAAAGTTCATATTGTAGACGAAAAATATTTCTATGAAATACCAGATTCCCTTTTAGAAAGAGAAATGTTAATGGTTACCAGAATTGCAAAAAACACTTCAAATAACGGTAGCTTTGGAGGGCAAAAAACAAACACACAAGTTTTACGTTGGCAAAAAAAGAATAAAAGTATTCTCTTAAGAATAGTATCTCACAATATTGTTGCAGATGAAGATCTTCCAGTACATGAAGCTGTTGTAAACTCAAATTTTGAACCCGTTTTATATTCATTCCCAATCAAGGCCTTTAATAATGATAAAACTGCTACAGTAATTGATGTAACCGAATTATTTTCGGCAGATGTAAAACCATTTGGTCTACCAGAACGTACAAGAAAAGGGTATAAAATATCTAAATTACAATCAAATACATCCTTTATTGAAAGCATCAAAAGTTATCCTTTAAATATTGAGGCTCGCCATGTAAAAACGTATGCTGCAAGTAATCCCCCTTCAAATTCAAGTACTGGAACTGTTTCTGTTGAAATGAGTAACTCAATGATTTTATTACCTAAAGAGCCAATGAAACGTAGAACTTTTGATGAAAGAGTTGGATGGTTTACAACAAGTCAAACAGATTATGGATTAGAAGCTCAAAAAAGCAAGGAAGTAACCTTTTTAGATAGATGGAGACTAGAAGTTAAAGACGAGGATATTGAAAAATTTAAAAGTGGAGAGCTAGTTGAACCTAAAAAACAAATTGTTTATTATATTGACAGAGCTACACCAAAAAAATGGAGACAATATATAAAAGATGGTATTGAAGATTGGCAAGTTGCCTTTGAAGCTGCTGGTTTTAAAAATGCTATCATTGCTAAAGATCCACCAACTATTGAAGAAGATCCGGAATGGACTCCAGAAGATGTCCGCTATTCTGTAGTTAGATATTTAGCTTCACCTATTCCAAACGCCAACGGACCTCATGTTAGCGACCCAAGATCTGGTGAGATTTTGGAATCTGATATAAACTGGTATCACAATGTGATGAGTTTACTACAAGGATGGTATTTTGTTCAAACTGCAGCTATCAACCCAGATGCCCAAACTTCTGAATTTAAGGATGAAGTAATGGGGAAATTAATTCAATTTGTTTCTTCACACGAAGTTGGTCATACTTTAGGTCTACCACATAATATGGGAAGTAGTTGTGCTTACCCAGTTGATTCTTTACGATCAGCAACTTTTACCAAAAAATTTGGAACAGCTCCTTCAATTATGGATTATGCCCGTTTTAATTATGTTGCTCAACCAGGCGATAAAGATGTAGCAATGATGCCGAATATTGGTGTGTATGATAAATATTCAATTAGTTGGGGATATAGACCTATTTTAGAAGCTAAAACTACAGATGAAGAAAAAGAAACATTGGATAACTGGATATTGTTACATGCAGGCGATCCATTTTACCGCTTTGGACATCAACAAGCAGGAGATGTAGTAGATCCAAGCTCACAAACTGAAGATTTAGGTGATGATGCTATTAAAGCAAGTACTTATGGGGTTGCAAACTTAAAGCGAATTGTACCTAACTTAATAAAATGGACTTCTGAAAAAGGAAAAAATTACGATGATTTAGAAACGATGTATGGCCATGTAATTTCTCAATTTAACAGATATATGGGACACGTTTCATCAAATTTAGGTGGTGTTTACGAGAATTATAAAACATATGATCAAGAAGGTCTAGTATATTCTCATGTAGATAAAAATCATCAAAAGAATTGTTTGAAATTTGTTAATGAACAGTTATTTACAACACCAACCTGGTTAATAGATAAAGAAATTATTGGTAGAACTGAATACTCAGGTATAACAGAACGAATTAGAGGCATTCAAGTTAGAACACTAAATAATATTCTTAGTTTAGGACGTATGCAACGTATGGTTGAAAATGAAACTTTAAATGGATCCAATGCTTATAATTTGATAAATATGATGACAGATTTACGCAAAGGAATCTGGTCTGAATTAAGTTCTGGAAAAAACATTGACACCTATAGAAGAAATTTACAAAGAGCACATGTTGAAAGACTTGCCGAATTAATGGTTTCAAAAGATGTGAAAGTAACTCGAAAATCAAGTTATGTTAAAACAACGGCTGTTACAGTAAAAGAATCAGATATTTTACCTATTGTAAGAGGCGAATTAAATAGAATTAAGAGAGATGCTCAAAGAGCTTCTGCTTCAACATCAAGCACTGTTAAAAGATATCATTTACAAGATATTGCTAAACGAATTGATGTTATTTTAAATCCTAAATAAACCTTACAACTAATTTCATTACAAAAAAAAGAGGCTGGTTTAAACCAGCCTCTTTTTTTTAGAGTTCTATGTATTACCAAATATTTACCCGGTCATCTGGTTTTAAAAACATTTTATCACCTTCTACAATATTAAATGCAGCATAAAATGATTCAACGTTTTGCAATGGCATATAAGCTCTATACATTCCTGGAGAATGCTCATTTGTTTTAATTAAATTTCTTAAAGCTTCATCTCTCATTTTAGTTCTCCAAATGGTTCCCCAAGACATAAAAAATCGTTGCTCAGCTGTAAATCCATCAATATCTTCTGGCCTACCATTCTTTTCAAAAAATATTTGTAAGCCATCATAAGCTGCATTAATACCTCCTAAATCACCAATGTTTTCACCTAAGGTAAATTCACCATTTAAATTCACGTCATCAATTGCAATTACATCGCTATATTGTTTTACCAATTTCTTACCTAATACAGCAAACTGTTCTGAATCATTATCTGTCCACCAATTCGATAAATTTCCATCTGCATCAAATCTTGCCCCAGAATCATCAAAACAATGAGAAATCTCATGTCCTATTACTGCTCCAATTCCACCATAATTAACAGCTTCATCAGCTTTATAATTGTAAAAAGGTGGTTGTAAAATTGCAGCTGGAAAAACAATTTCGTTATTAACAGGATTGAAATATGCATTTACAATTTGAGGAGCCATTCCCCATTCTGTTCTATCAACTTCCTTCCCTAATTTATGAATATCTTCTTCAAAATTCCATTTAGAAATATTTATAGAATTTTGAAAATAAGAACCTCCATCTTTCAGTCCTTTAACATCTAAAGCGCTGTAATCTTTCCATTTATCAGGATAGGCAATTTTCACTGTCATCTTTGTTAATTTTTCCAATGCTTTTACTTTAGTTTCAGGACTCATCCATGCTAAAGCATTAATTCTTTTTTCAAAACCAAGCATTACATTTTGAATCATTTCTTCAGCTTTCGCTTTTGCTTCAGGTGGAAATTTTTTATCTACATATAATTTCCCTAATGCTTCTCCAATACTACGATTTAAAGAACTTAAAGCTCTTTCATCTCTTGGCAATTGTTGTTTTGCACCGGTTAATTCTTTACTGTAAAATTCCCAGTTTGCTACATCTAATTCATTGTTTAATTTACTCGCTGCTCTATCAATGGCTGTCCAGCGTAAATACAATTTCACATCATCAATAGAACTTGAAGTAAGTATCTTTTCAACTGCTTCCATATATTTTGGTTGCATCACAATAACTTTATCCAAACTTTCAATTCCTAAGCCTTTAAAATACGTTTCCCAATTTATAGATGGTGTAATTTCAGCCAATTCTTTAATTGTTTTTGGATTGTATAATTTTCTTGAATCTCTTGATTCTTCTTTGGTAAATCTTGGAACCGCTAGATTGTATTCATATTGAAAAACTTTCTCAGCGTTTGTTTTGGCTAACGTTTCCGAATCACCAAAAAATTGAAACATTTTAGAAATATGCTCTATATATTTAGCACGCTTTTGCTTGGTGTTATCATCCTGATCTACATAATAATCACGTGATAATCCCAATCCTTCCGGAACAATATATCCTGCATTCATTTTACTATCCTTTAAATCATTAAAAACAGCAAAATTGAAAAAACCAGCGCCTCCATAAGGAGTCATTTCAATTATTAAATTTTGCACATCTGCAAGGTTTTTAAGGCCATCTATTTTAGCCAAAAAAGGTTTTAAAGGGTCAATTCCCTGTGCATCACGTGCAACAGTATCCATAATTGATTCATAAAAATTTACAGCTTTCTTTTGATCAGATTCTAAGGTTAAATTTCCCTGAGCGTCTTTTAATTTTGGAAATTTATCTTCTGCAATTGCTTCACTTAAAATCGCTAGCACATCTGCATCTGTTTTTTTCCTTAACTCATTAAAACTTCCCCAAGAAGTTCTATCTGCCGGTATTTCGGTTTTATCTAACCAAGTACCGTTTACATATCTGAAAAAATCATCGTTTGGACGAATAGAAGTATCCATATTTTCAACAATAATTCCAGGGATTTTTTCTTCTTCTGCCTGTTTCTCATTTTTACAAGAAACTGTTAATGCTAATGCAGCCATTGAAGAGTAAAGCATTATTTTTTTTACTGAAGGTATCATATATATTATTTGATTTAGAATATTCATTTAAAATTACGGTAAATATGTTAAATGCATTAAAAAATAAAATCGTTTAACTAAATTTCTTTTTTAATAATTTCAAGGATGTTTGGTTTAAAATAGTTTGGACCTTTCATTACTTTTCCATCCTCACGATAAATAGGTTTTCCATCTGATCCAAGTTTACTCATATTACTTCTTTGAATTTCATTAAAAACTTCTTCAATTTTATGTTGCATTCCGTGTTCTAAAATAGTTCCACATAAAATATAAAGCATATCACCTAACGCATCTGCTACTTCAACCAAATCATTTTTAGCAGCAGCTTCTAAATACTCTTCATTTTCTTCAGCCATTAAATCAAATCGCAATTTAATTTTATTGGCTTCTAATTTTGCTACTGGACTATGTTGGATGCCTAAGCCAAATGCCTCATGAAATTCTTGTACCGCTTTTATTTTATTTTTCATTTATTATATAATATTTCAAATTAATAAGATTCTTTAAACTTAGGAGAATTTATAGAGAATATATGAAGGAAGGTTTCTTAAAACAATTGCAACAAACCTCCATCTATTAGTAACATAAGCTTTCTTTTTTTTCTTTTTTATGGCTGAATAAATTTGTTTCGTTGCTTTTTCTAAGGAAGACATCCAAAAAGTTTTCCCCAAAGCCATAGCAGTGTCAACAAAACCAGGTTGAATATCTGTTACAATAATTTTGGCTTTACTTCTTTTACCTTTCATCCAAAGAGATTCCAAATAGTTAGCCTGAAATGCTTTTGACGCAAAATATGCAGGGGCATATTTATTTCCTCTTATAGAAGCTATAGATGAAATACCAACCAAATGACCATATCCTTGCTTTCTAAAATAGTTATAAGCTAATCCATAAATTTTAGAAGCAGCTATAATATTTGTTTGTAAGGTTGGATTTTCTTTTTCCCATTCTAACTTATAATTTGCTGCTCCAACACCCGAACTATATACAATTAAATCGATAGTTTTAAACTCTTTCTTTAATTCTTCAAATAACTGATTATTAGACTCCAAATTAGTAACATCATGCTGTTTTATGACATATTTTTCTGGGTTTGATTCTTGAATTTCTTGTAACAAATTCAATCTTCTTCCTGTTATAATTACTTTGTAACCATCCTTTACCAACAGTTTGGCCAATTCTTTACCAATACCAGAGGTTGCTCCAATAATCAATGCGTTTTTCATTTTTGAAATTTTTATTTGAAACTCAATAAGAACTTATCCCCTTATAATTTTTAATTATAGGAATACATCATAGACTTATTTCTTATTGAAAATTTATGTACTTTTGAAGTTAAAGATACACAATTTATATGTTTAGTAAAGGACAACTTATTTTTGCGGGTTTATTTGTAATTGCATTTACAATTGCAATGATTTGGAGCTATAGAAAAGATATTAAAATTCATAAAAAATACTATAAAAATAGTTTTATTGTAATTATTGCTCTTTTTTTAATTATTGCTATTTTCACCCTTATTACTTTTTCATTACACTAAAAAAAATCCGCTTCAATTATATTGAAACGGATCTTTAATAAAGTTTCTTATACTTTTAGTTTACACTTGGCAATGTAGTATACCTTTTTGCATAATCTAACATTTGCTCAGTAAAACTAGTAGGTTGAACAACTTTCACATTAATAATATTTCCTTCAGCATCATTTTCAGTAGTTAATACAGGATTTACAAAACCACTATATGGAGCCGATTTAAATTTACTATTACGCTCTAATACTTCTTTGTGAATATCTTGATCAACTTTTACACCATACGTTTCAACTAAGGCTTTTCCAGCTTCAAAATCTCCTTCAGATTTTATACGTTGAATTTCACGTAATAAATCACCAAACAATACTCTTAATTTTGCGTAATCTCTAATTACAAAATATGTTTTATTGTCTTTTTTTACTTTTTCAATAACGTTTTCTGGCATTCCTTTTTCAAAGGCCCACGCAGCAACTAATTGTCTGTTTCTCATATGAGCTTCTTCAATATCATCGCCCAAATTTAAACGCACCAATTGTGTTAATAAACCATTTCTAATATAACCATCAAAAGCAGCTTTTCCAATTCCTTCAGCATTTGGTGAAATCTTCATTTCAACTAATTTCCCATCAGGTAAATAATATAAACCAACTAAGTCAGCACGTGCTTCTTCTAGTGTAGAAGAATAATTTTTCAATGTTTCTTTTGGTTGACCAACGCCTGCATTTAATTGTCCACTTGCATGTCCAATAACTTCGTGTAAAGAAGTATGCAATTTATCAGCTGTTTGACCAAATTCCAATTCTGCAGCTACTTCAGCTTCATCAAAAGCAAATTCTTTTAATTTATCTGAACCACCAGCTTGATTGTATGCTTCAATAATATTTCCTAATGAAACTGATTTTGACCCATGTTGTTGACGAATCCAGTTATTATTTGGAAGATTCACTCCTATTGGAGTTGAAGGTGAAGAATCACCAGCCTCTGAAGCTACATTTACTGTTTTGTATGAAACACCAACTACGTTTTTCTTTTTATGCTCTGGCATTAATGTTGAATTATCTTCAAACCATTGTGCGTTTTCAGAAAGGACAGCCATTTTTTTAGACATATCAAAATCTGTAATTTGAATCACTGTTTCGTAAGAACCTCTATATGCTTTAGGGTCGTTATAAACTTCAATAAAACCATTGATATAATCAATATCTCCTTCTGTACTTGTTGCCCAAGCGATGTTGTATTCATCCCAAGTTTCTAAATCTCCTGTTTGATAGTATTTTACAAGTAATTTTAATGCTTCTGCTTGTTTTTCATTCTCAGCAACCTCAACAGCTTTTTCTAACCAAAAAACAATTTTTTCAATTGAAGGACTATACATTCCTCCCACTTTCCATACTTTCTCCTCTAAAGTACCATCATCGTTTTTCACCAATTTTGAATTTAAACCATATTCAATTGGAGTTGTATCAGTTCTATCAACTTTTTCAGAATAAAATTTATCTACATCATTGGCTGTAACATTTGGCGAATAAAAATTAACTGCTGAACCTTCTAACAAGCCTTTAGTTTCATCTAAATTTACTTTTTTAGAGTCGGCATCATTAAAAATTACTTCATAAGCTTCACCAGCAAGTTCTGTGTTTGTTTCTTTTATTAAGGAATCAAAATAATCTTTTGAAAATTCTGGAATAAATTTATCGTTTGCATAATGATGATGTATCCCATTTGAGAACCAAATTCTCTTTAAATAAAGTTCGAAATTACCCCAATCAGCAGAAGTTTTATCACCAGAATAATTTAGATATATATTTTCTAAAGCTCTTCTAATTGTTAAGTTATGTCTATAGTTTTGATCGTACATCATATCTCTACCTGCCATTCCTGCTTCAGATAAAAAGTAAACCAGTTTTTTTTGATTTAATGTAAGCTCTTCAAATCCAGGAATTTGATAACGAAGAATTTTTACATCTCCAAATTGTTCAACTTCATATTGAAAAGGTTTTTCAACTAGTACTTCCTTTTCTTTTTTACAAGAAAACATAAGCGACGCTGTTAACATCACTAACAATAAATATTTAATTTTCATTTTGTTATTATTTTTTATTTGAAGCTCAAATTTAGTAATTTAAAACTAATTTATTTAGTAAATTAGCTAATCATATAATCCTAACAACAATCCTATGAGATCTTTAAAATACGTCATCTTATTGTTACTTATTCTAATAATTGGAGGCTCTATTTATATTGCAACTCTTGAAAATAATTTTGACATAAAACAAACCAAAACTATTGAAGCTCCAGCGGAAGTAATTTTTAATTCGATTAATGAATATAAAACCTGGAAAGAATGGGGTCCTTGGTATGAAACAGACTCTACAATTGTTGTATCTTATCCTGAAATTACATCTGGAGTTGGAGCAACTTATATGTGGACTGGCATAGAAGGTGTAGGTTCAATGAAAACAATTTCATTAGTTACAAACGAAGAACTTATTCAACAAATTGACTTTGGTACAGGAAGTACTCCTGAAATTTATTGGAAATTAAATACTGTAGATTCTGGAACAGAAGTGACTTGGGGAATGAGAGGTAAACATAGTTTTAAAGAAAAAATTTATTGGCTTTATAAAGGTGGTATGGAACAAGATATGGATCCAATGTTTAAAAAAGGTTTGGAACTTTTAGAAGTCCATATCCTTAAAGAAATGGATAAACATTCCTTCGAATTTAAAGGAGTTGTTGATTATGGAGGTGGTTTTTATTTATACCAAACCACGGCCTGTAAAATTGATCTTGTCAATCAAAAATTAAATGTTATGATTGATAGTATCACAAAATTTATGGCAGACAATACCCTTGAACCTTCAGGAAAACCATTTATGTTAAGCCACGAATGGGATGAAGTAAATAATACAACTATGTTTTCTGCATGCATCCCGGTAAATGAGCGAATTATTACAACAGGAGAAGTATTAACTGGTTTTTTAGAACCTCAAAAAACATTTAAAACAGTTTTTAAAGGCAATTATAAATTTTCATATGAAGCTTGGGCTGCAGCTAACAAAGCATTAACCGAACAAGGGTATACTGAAGTTGATAGTGGAGAACCTTTTGAAGTGTATAAAATTAGACCAATTGATACGCCTAATCCTGCAAACTGGGTTACAGATATTTATATCCCAATTAATTAAAAATTCAACTTTTTAAAAAAACAGTCTGTAAAATATTTTACAGACTGTTTTTTTTTAAACTTCATTATATCGAAAACATTCCATAACATGGTCATTAACCATACCTGTTGCCTGCATATGAGCGTAAATAACCGTTGAGCCTACAAACTTAAAACCACGCTTTTTTAAATCTTTAGAAATACGGTCCGACAATTCTGTAGTTGCAATACCTGTCGATCCTTTTTTTAATTTATTTTTTATTTGTTTTCCATTAGTGAAATTCCATATATATTTTGAAAACGATCCAAACTCCTGTTGAACCGCCATAAAGGCAATTGCATTGGAAATGGTTGCTTTTATTTTTAGTTTATTTCTAACAATACCAGCATCAAGTACTAATTCTTCAAATTTATCATTCGAATAAGTGGCTATTTTTTTATAATTAAAATTATCAAAGGCTTTTCTGAAATTTTCTCTTTTTCTTAAAATTGTAATCCAGCTCAATCCGGCCTGAAAGGTTTCTAATATTAAAAACTCAAATAATTTGGCATCATCATAAACAGGTACTCCCCATTCAGTGTCATGATATTCCATATAAAGTGGATCTGTACCACACCATTTACAACGTATTTTATCCATCAAAAATCTTTATTTTAAAACTGGACTAAATTAGCCAATAATTCATAAAAATATAAATTAGTTTTTTGTAATTTTAATATATTTAAAACCAATTAATTATGAAACAGTTATTTTATCATTTAGCAATTGGGTTATTTATTATTAGTTGTGCATCTACCACAAAAAACATAACAACCGCTAACACTAATTTACCTGATGGAGCTATAAGAATTGCAAATGACAGCCTAGAGTATGAACTTATTATTATAGATCCTGGTTTTGAAACTTATTTATTAACTATTGCTAAACCTGCAAATTTTTATTCTCAATCTTACTATGAAAATAAAAATAGATTTTATGTTACTGAATGGAACATAAGAGCTCAAAACCCTATGCGCTTTAATAGTTCTATCTATGAAAATATAATAGACTATGATTTCTCTATTGATTATGGTTTAGAGGTAAATTATAAACTTTTCAACTATTTTAAATTTGTTGAATACAAATACAAACAACGTTTTTAAGTGCCTCAGCAAATCTTAAATATGAAATCAAAAAAAAGCCTCCCAAATGGGAGGCTTAAAAATATTAAATCAAATCGGATTTCAACTTATAGTTGAGGTCCTGCAGCAACTAGTGCTTTTCCTTCTTGGTTGTCCGTATATTTATCAAAGTTTTTGATAAAACGAGCCCCTAAATCTTTTGCTTTTACAGTCCATTCAGCTGCATCAGCGTAAGTATCACGAGGGTCTAATATATTGGTATCAACACCTGGTAAAGAAGTTGGAACTTCTAAATTGAAAATTGGAATAATTTTAGTTTCTGCATTTTCAATTGAACCATCTAAAATTGCATTGATAATTCCTCTTGTATCTTTAATAGAAATACGTTTTCCTGTACCATTCCATCCTGTGTTTACTAAGTAAGCTTCTGCTCCGTTAGCTTTCATTTTTTTCACTAATTCAGCACCATATTGTACTGGGTGTAATGTTAAGAAAGCTGCACCAAAACAAGCTGAGAATGTTGGAGTTGGCTCAGTAATACCACGCTCTGTACCAGCTAATTTAGCTGTAAATCCTGATAAGAAATGGTATTGTGTTTGCGCTGGAGTTAATTTAGAAACTGGAGGCAATGTTCCAAATGCATCTGCAGATAAGAAAATTACTTTTTCAGCGTGACCTGCTTTTGAAGGTACTGCAATGTTCTCAATATGATTGATTGGGTAAGAAACACGAGTGTTTTGAGTTACAGAACCATCAGTAAAGTCAATTTTACCATTAGCATCAACGGTTACATTTTCTAATAACGCATTCTTTTTAATTGCTGCGAAAATTTCCGGCTCAGAATCTTTATCTAAGTCAATCGTTTTTGCATAACATCCACCTTCAAAGTTAAATACACCTTCATCATCCCATCCGTGCTCATCATCACCAATTAACTGACGGCTAGCATCTGTAGATAATGTAGTTTTTCCGGTTCCTGATAAACCAAAGAAAATAGCAGTATCACCATCTTTTCCAACGTTAGCTGAACAGTGCATAGAAGCAATCCCTCTTAATGGTAAGTAATAGTTCATCATTGCGAACATTCCTTTTTTCATTTCACCACCATACCAAGTTCCCCCAATAATCTGAACTTTTTCAGTTAAGTTAAATACTACGAAGTTTTCTGAATTTAACCCTTGTTCTTTCCAATTTGGATTTGTTACTTTAGATCCGTTCATTACTACGAAATCTGGCTCTCCAAAGTTTTTTAATTCTTCCGCAGTTGGACGAATAAACATGTTTGTTACAAAGTGCGCTTGCCAAGCAACTTCCATTACAAAACGTACTTTTAAACGAGTATCTTCATTTGCACCACAAAATGCATCAACTACATATAATTTTTTATTTGATAATTCTTCTGTTACTAATCCTTTTAATTCATTCCAAACTTTTTGAGTAGTCGGCTTGTTATCATTAGGTGCTTTTTCTGAATTCCACCATAAAGTATCTTTAGTTACATCATCTTTTACAATGTATTTATCTTTAGGTGAACGACCTGTAAATTTACCCGTCATTACATTAACTGCTCCAAGCTCAGTTAAATATCCTTTTTCATAACCTTCTAAATTAGAATCCATTTCAGCTTCATATAAAGTTTCAAATGAAGGATTGTAAATAATTTCTTTTGCATTCTTAATTCCTAAGCCATTTAATGACGAAACTATTGATTTTCTAAGAACTTCCATTAGTTATAATTTTTATTTATTAGTAATCTTATCTTTAATTTTCCTTAACAAATCTACTATTAAAAGCCCCCCTCCTTTATGATATTTATCATTAAATAGTAGCTTTCTACTAAAACGTCCCCCAACACTTTATCGATTGATTTTATGCATCTTACCCCATCAAAGTGAATTTGATTTTTTCTACGAAAACGTTTTTATTTTTTTTCAAAAAAAACTTAAATTAAGTTTTTTTCAAATATAAAAAAATCATTTTAACCCATCCTAAAATAAATAACAAACCTCCAAGTGGTGTTATAAACCAAATACTTTTAGGGTTTATACCAAGCGTTATAGCATAAATGGATCCTGAAAAAAGTACTATACCTACAAAAAAGAGAAAACTAATAATATTTTTGTCTTTTACCATAAACTTTGAATCTGCATTTACAAAAAGCAACACTATTACATGATACATTTGATACCTTACAGCTATTTCAAAACTTTTTAATCCTTCACTCGTAACTATTTCTTTCAAAGCGTGTGCACCAAATGCACCTAACAATATTGCCATAGCTCCAAGAAAGGAAGTAATTGCTAAATTTCTATTCATTTTGAATTATTTAAAAATTAAATAAATATTATCGTTTTCGAATTTCCTATTTTGTATATTTAATAAAAAATCAAAAATATGGAAAATAATTCAGACCACTTAGTAACACTTCTTACAGCAAGTTTAATTCATGAAGTACATATTGCTAAAACTTTATTAGCCGCTAATAATATTGATAGTTTTATTTTTGATGAAAATATTACAAGCACTATAGGCACTGCCTTTGTAGAAGGCTACAAATTGAAAGTAAGCGCATTAGATCTTGAAAAAGCTCAACAACTATTGGAGGATGTAAAAAAAGAAAATAATAATTAATTTACATATCCTAAAAATGAAATTTTAAATTTGTATTTTCGTTTTACTAGTTAACTCTTAATAAAATGGAAATGCGAAATATATTGGTCATTGGCGCAGGTCGATCTTCATCCTCTTTAATTACATATCTACTTCAAAAGTCTTCAACAGAAAAATTACACATTACTGTTGCAGATGTTTCATTGGAGCTTGCAAAAAACAAAGTAAAGAATCATAAAAACGGAACGGCTATATCTTTTGACATTTTTAATGAAAAAGAACGGAAAGAAGCTATTAAGAGCGCTTCTATTGTAGTTTCTATGCTTCCTGCACATTTGCATTTAAATGTTGCTAAAGATTGTTTAGAATTCAACAAAAGTATGGTTACAGCTTCATATATTTCAAATGAAATGAAAGAGCTTAATAAGCAGGCTATTGAAAAGAACTTGATTTTTATGAATGAAATAGGATTGGATCCAGGAGTAGATCATATGAGCGCCATGAAGATTTTAGATACTATTCGTGAACAAGGTGGAAAAATGTTGCTTTTCGAATCGTTTTGTGGTGGACTTGTTTCTCCTGAATGCGATGATAATTTATGGAATTATAAATTCACCTGGAACCCAAGAAATGTTGTTTTGGCGGGCCAAGGTGGGACTGCTAAATTTTTACAGGAAGGAACCTTTAAATATATTCCTTACCAAAAATTATTTAGAAGAACAGAAATGTTAAAAATTGATGGTTATGGAAAGTTTGAAGGCTATGCAAACAGAGATTCTCTAAAATATAAAAGTGTTTACGGTTTAGATGACATATTAACATTGTACAGAGGAACTGTTAGACGTGTTGGTTTTTCACGTGCATGGAATGTGTTTGTTCAATTAGGAATGACTGATGATAGCTATGTTATGGAAAATTCTGAAAAAATGAGTTACAGAGAATTTACCAACTCATTTTTAGCCTACAATCCAAATGATTCAGTTGAATTAAAATTACGTCATTATTTAAAAATTGATCAAGATGATATTATTTGGGAAAAGTTATTAGAATTAGATCTTTTTAATAAAAACAAAAAAGTAGGTTTAAAAAATGCAACACCAGCCCAAATTCTTGAAAAAATATTGGCAGATAGCTGGACTTTAAAAGAGAATGATAAAGATATGATTGTGATGCAGCATTTATTTGGTTACGAATTAAATGGTGAAAAACATCAAATTGAAAGTAGTATGGTTTGCTTAGGTGATAACCAAACATATACTGCTATGGCAAAAACTGTTGGTTTACCTGTTGCTATTGCCACTTTAAAAATACTAAATGGTGAAATAACTACTTCTGGTGTACAAATACCTATTAAAAAAGAAGTTTATGAGCCTATTTTAAAAGAATTAGAAGAAAACGGTATTGTTTTCAAAGAAAAGCATGTGCCTTATTTAGGTTATAATCCGGAAAATGTAAACGGATAAACCCTTACATTTTTAAATAAAAATCCTGAACTATTTTTTTATAATCATCGGTATAAAGATGGCGTTCTAATTCAATAATAAGTTCGGTTATTTCTGTGGTTTTTTCAATAAAAGAAAACTGTAATAAACTACGTTTTATTGCTGCCTGTTCTGTGCCTTTAACACGAGTTATTCTGTTAACAAACAAGTTACATTGTTTTGCAAGTGCAATAAAATTTTCTTCTTCTGAAAAAGGTATAATAAATGCGCATGTTCCATTTTCTGAAAGTAAACGAGTAACACCAACCAATAAATCTGAATAGGGTAAACTTTCAGAATGCCTTGCCATTGCCCTATCTTTTTCCAGCTCTTTGTAGGTTGAAGTATAAAATGGTGGATTGGAAATAATTAAATCGTATTCCTCGTCAATTTCTTCAGCAAATTCCTGCAAGGATGCATGGTAACAAAATAAACGATCTCCCCAATCACTTTGTTCAAAATTTCCAACTGTTTGTATATACGCTTGTTCATTTAATTCAACAGCATCTATAACTTCTGCATTGCTCCTTTGCGCCATAATTAAACCAATTAAACCTGTGCCCGATCCAATATCCAAAATACTAAACGCATTTGAACTTAATTGCACCCATGCACCTAACAAAACACCATCGGTACCAACTTTCATAGCGGTTATATCTTGCTGAATTGTAAACTGTTTAAATTTAAAAGGCTGAAAACTCATATTTTAACCATTAATTATAACTTTAAAAAATACATTTTAAAGGCTGGCAATATACCTAAATTATATAATTGGTTTTAGTAAAATAAGGAAAGAAAAACACACGTAATTTTTGGGGCACTAGTTTAATAAAATAATTAAAAATTAATTTAAGGTGTTTTTTTGTTCAGCCAATCAATCCAACTTGTTATTAAGTGTTAAAGTACTAATTAAACGAATAAACACGCTTTAAAAGCGTGTTTATTAACGGTATTAATAAATGTAAAAGGGGTTTTGGATTTTATTTATCTAAAGATAGGGGTAATTAATATTTTATAACTACGGTAATACCGTAAGATTAAGTTTAAATGTTTTTTAGTTTTTTTATGATAATTAATGACGTTAAGTATTTATACTTTTAATAATATTGAAAGATTATTATAGCAATGCATTTATATATTTATAAAAGTTAATTAATTCTTGCTCGCTTTCAAACTTTACTTTGCGGCGTACAAAAACTTCGTTTAAGCTATCAACGACTAATTTTACATCGTTGGCTTTTTTCCCCATGTTATTATAACAAGAATTTAATTTTTCTACTTCTCTAATCAGTTCTGCGCTCATTTCCTTTTTGTTTATTCTTAATAATTCTTCAAACCCCTCCATATGCTTTTTTTTAATTCTGTAAAATCCTTTTTTTTGTTTTATATCTAAAGTTACTTATCATAAAACTTAGTCTTTTTCAATAAAAAAATTAAACAATTCAAAAATCTTAACGTGCGGGGCACTATCTTAATTTTTTTATAAAATTATTATTTATCAAAGAAATGGCTTTACGGTTTTACCGCATATTTTTAATCAATTTTAAAACAGTTGTTTTTACGTGAAAAATCAATGGAAGTTACTGGTGGAATAAAATAAAAAACCACCTTCAAGTTGAAGGTGGAAAATTGCTATGAAAAAGATATAGGAATAAATCCTATGTTGCAAATATATAGAATTAATATTTTAAATCCAACAAATAAAAGGATACTTTTTCAAAGTAAATGGTAGTGTTTTATAGAATAAAACACATCAATAATAAGAAACAGTTAATCCTTGTGATTTCATTCTTTTAAAAAACTTTACGGAAAAACCGTAATACAAAAATGAATTTATATGTTTTCTTTGTGCTGAAAGTTAACATGCTCACATTGTAAAATTATTTATGAAAAGGATTAGAATTTAAGTTAAAAAGAGGATTTATATAAATCCTCTTTTTTTTGCTTCTATAAGTAATTGCTCGTCATCTCCACTTACATTAAACACTTGCTTTATAAAATTTTTACGTTTTTCTATCGCGCTTAATGACAAAGGAATGTATTGTACCAAATTTTTAGTCTTAACTCCTTTAGCCAGATAAAAAATAATTTTTTTATTAAACTCATCAAGTGTATCATCAGGAGAAGAAGTAATTGTTCTAATTTTCTCAACAGATTTACTGTAATAACTATCTCCGTCTAAAATATTGCTAAATGCAGTAAGCAATAATTTTGAAGTAATATCACTTTTTATTAATAGTCCGTTGTGTGGTATCGTTTGTAAAATATTTTGTAACCTATGCGAATTATCAAACATAGTTAAAATAATAATTTTAGCTCCTGGAAATTCCTCTCTTACCAAAACCGCTAAATCTTCGCCAGAAGTAATGGTGCCATCTGATGAAACTGGTAATTGTATATCAATAAAAACAACATCAAACGAAACTGTATTTTTTGCTTTTTGAATATCAAATATAGCTTCATCACAATTATTGGCTGTTGTAATATTAAGTTTTACTTCTTTATTTGTCAATAAAACTTTTTTATACCCTTCAATAATCATTGGGTGATCATCAATCATTAAAATATTCAATTCTTTTTTCATAAAGCTTCCAAAATAAATGTTATAAAGGAATTCTAATACCTATTTTAGTACCATTCCCTATACTTGAAATAAACTCAATTTCCCCATTCATAGCATTCACTCGAGAATTCATGTTTTTTAAACCTATCCCTTTGTGTGTTTTTTTATTTTTAAATCCTTTTCCGTTATCATTAATACTTAACAGTAAGTGATTATCTTCTATACTAAAATCAATTACAACAAAAGTTGCTTCTGCATACTTATTAATATTTTGTATTGATTCTTGTAAAATTCTGTAACAATTAATTTTTATAACGTTAGAAATTTGTTCCCAGTTTGTAACAGTATAAGAATTCAATTGAAATTCAAAATTACTTATTTTACTTTGTTTTGAGACCAATTGCTCTACTAACTTTATAAAACTTGTATCGGAATTAAACAAACTCGATCTTAAGTTATGAGAAATTTTCCGAATATCCTCCTCAATGTATTGTAATTCTTCAATATACTCTTCGCGCTCCTTTATTTCAGCGGTTGAATTCCCTTCATTTAAAGTATCTAAACTTAATCGTGTACCAAACAAACGCCCTAAAACACCATCGTGTAATTCTTCCGATATTCGTTTCTTCTCCTTGTCGCTTCCCTCCTGAAACACAGTTTGTTGTTTAAGCATTAAATTGTATATCTCGGTATTCGCCTCATCTTGATTTTTGTTAAACAACAGCTCTTTATTTTTTGCCCGTTGCCTCATATTTATAAATAACAACACACTAAACAATGTACCAACCAAAGCAAAAAGCATAATCCACCATTTCATTTTAGATTCGGCTTCTTTTTCTTTTGTTATTTCATCGGTTTCATAAGCAATACGCGTAAATTTTTCTCTAACAGCGCGTTCATTTTGTTGTAAACTATCTGAAAGTTGAATGTGTTTTAATAAATATTCTTTACTTTTTTCGGTAGGTTCTAATTTTGAAAGCAATAAGTATGAAGCTAATAAATCTCTGTTGTTTTTAGTGGTTTTAGCTAAGTTTTCTACTTTATAGGAATGCTCTCTCGCTTTTAAACTATCTTTTATTACTAAATAATATTCTGCTAAATGAAGATTGCTAATAATTACACCATCCAGAATATGTAAACTATCACGGATTATTAATGCTTTATTAAATAACTCAGGTAATTGAGAATAATCACCTAATTTAAATTTAGAATAGGCCAAATTATCAACTAATAATGCATACATATTTGGGAAATTCTTAAAAATGTCTTTTTCACTTAAGGCCTTTTTAAAATAATTAATTGACATATCTAAATCACCTTTATCAAGGTAGGCCATTCCAATACCATTAACAGCTATCAATTCTAAATTATCAGCACTTTTCATTTTCATTGAATAATCAATAGCTTCTTTCCAATATTCTATAGATTTATCATAATCCTCCAACTGGTTGGCTATAAAAGCCAAATTATTATAACACAAAAAAAGCATTTGGTATTCTTTAGTGTCCTTTAAAATGGAAATGGCCTTCACTGTATTTATTTCACTTCCTATATAATCCTTTTCATCAGCCTGTATAGCAGCCAAATTATATCTTGCTTTTCCTTCTTCCTGCATTTCATTTAAAATTCTATAGTTTTTTAATGCTTTATTATAAAAGTAAAAAGAACTGTCATTTTTAAATTTTACTCGATAATAATAACCCAAATTTGACTGTGCATTTGCCTGATATAATTTTATATTATGGTCAATTGCTAATTCAAGAGATTCTTCACTAACCTCTTTAAACTTATCTATATTTCCCAATAAAAAATTATAATAGGCTACTTCCAATAATAGATTTGCTCTTAAAGAATCATTATTAATGGTTTTTGTTTTGCTATAGACATCAACTAATAGTTGATTTCTTAAAGAATCTGGTAGTTTTGTATTTGATGAATTTACGATTTGAGTTTTAACCTCTTCAAAATCGCTTTTTAAATTACTTTCTGAACAATTATGAAAAAGAAAACTGAGTCCTAAAATTAAAATAAGTATAAATGTATTTTTAAACATTAATATAAATTTAGAACAAGTAATAAAGGTTAACTTGAAGTGATTGGTTTGAACAAAAATACATTTTAAAATACGCAAAAAAAAATCCTATTTTAAAAATAGGATTTTGTATAACTAATAAAATTATTTCGGTCTTTGCGGTGGTGATGGAGGTAATGGTAAATCACCTGTATCAGTAGCAAAAGTCCCGTGCTGGACTATTACCAATTGTAATTCATCATCATTATCTGTACTGCTACAAGCAATAAAAAGGTTGCTAAAAAGTGCAACAATCATTAAATATTTTATTAATTTCATTTTTTGTTTTTTTTAAAAATTAGACAAAAATTCACCTTTCTAACTTTTCATTAGATATTATAATAACGATGAATTTCAAACAATCAATGTGGGGAGGCATCGATTAAATTAAAATGATTGGTTGTCCAATTCTCCCTAGTTGGAGGTCCCTTTCTATTCTAATACACGTTAAAATTAGCAACAAACTATGTATTTTACTCCGAAAATTAAGGGTAATATGTGTATGGCTACATAGGAATAGGGAAAGGGTAAATTTAAATGGTGAATGGATTTTGAAAAACTTAAATAATTTTAATTTCCTGCTGAAGCTCAATAAACGAACCATTTAATAGTACATCCTTAATATCATACATTCGAGATTTAAAGGACTTTGAGAAGGGAATTAACTCATTTGTATGTTTTATAGAGCAGTTGAACTTACTAAAATGAATTTTAGTAATAAAATTCATATTGATAATATAACTTTTATGAATGCGGATAAAGATATTAGGTAATTCAATTTCAAAATTCTTTAAAGTATTGAAAGAAGTAACCACTGTACCATCCTTTAAATAAAAATCGGTTGTGTTATTATCAGCCTTCAAGTAAAGTATCTCATTTACTTGTAAAAAACGATATTCAGTGAAAGATTTTAGGCAAATTGAAGCTGAATCCGGTTGTTTTTTCTCAAACTTCATCAATGCTTTTTTCAATTCAAAATAATTGAATGGTTTTAATAAATAATCAAAAACTCCATTTTTTATGGCTTCGTAGGAATGGGCGGTAGAAGCGTTCATTGCAATAAAATCTGGTAAACTATTTAAATACGGGTATAATTCATTTATCATTCCGAATGATGAAACTTTAGTTACTCCATCATCTAATTCCGTATCAAAAAATACAAGGTGCGGTAATTGATCCAAAATTAAATTCAAGCCATCTTCTTTACTTTTAGCAATACCAACACAATGAAAATTATTGTATTTACTAAGTAAAAGTTGTAATTCTTTTGAATCATCTAATTTTGAATCTATAATTACATATTTATATTTTTTAGAAGAATAAATCAATTAAATTATAGCTTAAATTATTTTCTAAAATTAATTATTCAAAAAACAATAACATTACGGTTTTACCGTAATGTTAATTTTTCCAAAATTATTATTTTATCAAGCTTTTTAATTATACTTTTAATAAGCATAAAATAAAAGCCCTACAAAAATGTATTTGTAGGGCTTTTATTTTTGAAAGTTATCTAGCAGAGAGGAAGGGATTCGAACCCTCGATACCCTTTTGGAGTATACACACTTTCCAGGCGTGCGCCTTCGACCACTCGGCCACCTCTCTAAAATTAATTATTTAAATATAAGTCTATCAATCCAGCAGGCGCTTCAACAACAATTTTTTTGTTTTCGCGATCTACTTTTTTAATAAAGTCGTCAATCATTGGTATAAAAACTTCCGTTCCATTAGAATCAATTTCAAATAATGGCTGTGCTGACGAATCATTAACTCCAGTAATAACACCAACGTATCCATATTCGGTATCTTCAATATCCATTCCAATAATTTCGTGAAAGTAAAATTTATTACCAGTTAATTTTGGTAAAAATTTAAGAGGTAAATACAATCCAGCTCCCATAATGGCATCTGCATCTTCTTCGCTTACCATATCCTCAAATTGAATACGTAATTGATTTCCTTTTTGAAGTAAACTTTTTTCAATAAAAAAAGGAACCAGATCATTGCCTAACGCAACAAATACTGATTCCAAATTTTCGTACAGTCCAGGTTCATCTGTGTCTAACTTAGCCACAACCTCACCTCTAAAACTATGTTTTCTTACGATTTTGCCTAAATAAAAACAATCTTCTTTACGCATTCTCGCAATACTTATTTTTTTACTCTGTTTTTCCTTCTTCAGATGCTGCAGCTTGTGCGTCATCGATAGTTTGAGGAGCAGCTTCTTCAACAACTTCTTCTGCAGCTTTCGCAGCAGCTTTAGCGTCAGCCTCAGCTTTAACAGCTTCATTTTCAGCCTCCACACTAGCAGCTAAACGATCTTCATTAATTTTTACTTCAGCAGCTAATACTTTCGCTTTAGAATCTGCTTCTGCTTTTGCTAATCCATCAGTTTTAGCAGTAATTTTACCAGCTTTTTCATCAACCCAAGCTTGGAATTTTTCAGCCGCTTGCTCTTCAGTTAAAGCTCCTTTTCTTACACCACCTGCTAAATGATTTTTTAGCATAACTCCTTTATAAGATAAAATAGCTTTTGCAGTGTCAGTCGGTTGTGCTCCATTTTGTAACCATTTTACAGATCCATCAATATCTAAATCGATAGTTGCAGGGTTAGTGTTTGGATTGTACAAACCTAATTTCTCTAAATACTTACCATCTCTTGTTGCTCTTGCATCTGCTGCAACGATCCAATATAATGGCTTTCCTTTTTTACCGTGTCTTTGTAATCTAATTTTTACTGGCATTTTGTTTAAAATTTTAAGGTTCTCGACCTTGGTTATTAATTTTGAGTTTGCAAATATAATTAGTTATTTTTAAATAACCCTCTCTTATTCAGTATATTTTACACTAAACCTGTAAATCCAAGAAAAGCTAAAGATAAAAGACCTGCTACCAATAAATTAATAGGCACACCTTTCATTCCTTTAGGCACATTGGCTAATTCTAAATGTTCACGAATACTTGCAAAAACAATTAAAGCCAATGCAAATCCCAATGAGTTTGCAACAGCAAAAAATACAGCTTTTAACAAACTTCCATTTTCCAATCCTAAAGCTAATATTGCAACCCCTAATACTGTACAGTTTGTAGTAATTAAAGGTAAAAATACACCTAAAGCCTGGTATAAAGGCGGACTAACTTTTTTCAATATAATTTCAACCATTTGCACTAAGGCTGCAATTACTAAAATAAAGGTAATAGTTCTTAAATAGTCTAAACCTGCCGGAACTAATATAAATTCATATAATAAGTAAGTTGCCAAAGTCGCAATTGTCATTACAAACAATACAGCTCCAGACATTCCTACAGATGTTGATACTTTATTAGAAACTCCCAAAAACGGACAAATTCCTAAAAACTGTGATAATACAATATTGTTTACAAAAACAGCTGCAATAAGTATAATTATATAATCCATTTTATGTTGTTTTAGACGTTATTTTATTGAATAATACTGTTAAATAGGCCAATGCAATAAAGGCTCCAGGAGGCAAAATGAAAAGAATAAAAGTACTTGCATCTTCTGAAACAAATTTGAATCCAAATAAACTTCCACTTCCTAAAATTTCACGAACAGCACCTAGTACCGTTAACGCTAATACAAAGCCTAACCCCATTCCTATAGCATCAATAATTGAAGAAATCACATTGTTTTTTGAAGCAAATGCTTCTGCTCTTCCTAAAATGATACAGTTTACTACAATTAACGGTATAAAAATCCCCAATTGCTCATATAAAAAAGGAACAAAAGCTTCCAAAATCATTTCAACAATCGTTACAAACGATGCTATAATTATAATGAATGCCGGAATTCGGACTTTAGCAGGTATTTGATTTTTTACTAATGAAACTACTAAGTTGGACATTATTAATACAAACATAGTAGCAACACCCATACCCAAACCATTAAAAGCTGAAGATGTTACCCCTAAGGTTGGACACATACCCAATAACATTACAAATATTGGATTTTCCTTTACTATCCCTTTTAAGAAATTTTGCTTTTGATTTAATATTTCAGCCATAATTCTTAATTTTTAGATTCAATTAATGAACCATTATTTCTTATAAATTCATCATATGCCATTTGCGTAGCATCACAAAAAGCTCGTGAAGAAATTGTTGCTCCAGTTAAAGCATCTACATCTCCTCCATCTTTTTTTACTTTCAAGTTAAAGGTGTTGATGTTTATACCTCTAAATTGTTGTATAAACTTTTCCTCTTTCATTTTTGTTCCCAGTCCGGGTGTTTCTTTCTGTTCTAAAACAACGACGTTTTCAATTTCACCAGAAGGTTTAAATCCAATCATAATTCTAACCAAACCGCTAAATCCTTTATCCGTTGTACCAACTAATGCGGCTCCCACAAATTCATTATTTAAATAGGCTGGATACACCTCAACACTATCGGTAACTTTATCAGATTTCACAAGCTTTTTATCTTCTACAGGATTGTTATCAAAAGTTGGCAATACTAATTTTAATGCATTTACTTTTTGTTCTAATTTAGCTTTTGCCTTTGGTCCAATGGTTAAATCGTTTACATATCCTAATGCTAAACCTGATATCAATGTGATTACCAAAAGCGATACCAGCATTCCAAAAAAAGTTGATTCTTTTTTACTCATAATTAAACGATTTTTGATTTTATTTTCGCTCCAAAACGGCGAGGTTTAAAATAAGTATTGATAAGAGGTACAAAAGCATTCATAATAATAATTGCAAATGAAACACCTTCAGGATACGCTCCAAATAATCTAATAACTACTGTTATTACTCCAATTCCAATAGCAAAAATTACCATTCCTTTTTTTGTCATAGGACTCGTTACCAAATCTGTTGCCATAAAAAAGGCTCCTAACAATGCACCTCCAGAAAGAATATGAATTAATGGACTTGCGTATTGCTCTGGATTGATCAACCAGAAAATTCCAGTCATAACAGCCATTGTTACCAACATTGTTAAAGGAATATGCCAAGAAATAACTTTTCTAACTAATAAATAAACTCCTCCAATTAGCAATGCAATGGCAGACATTTCACCTAGCGAACCACCAGAAATCCCTAACAATAAATCTATGGTTGAAGGAAGCCTAGTTCCAATTTCAGTCATTGTTTCTCCAAACATTAACCCTTCTTTTATCATGCCAAGTGTTGTTGCACCTGTAACTCCGTCTGCAATTGTTAAATTATTTTCAACTGCAGTTGGCCACATTGTCATTTGAACCGGAAAAGACACTAATAAGAAAACCCTTCCTATTAAAGCAGGGTTGAAAATATTAAAACCTAAACCTCCAAAAGATAATTTCGCAACTCCAATTGCCACCAAACTCCCAACAATAACCATCCATATTGGAAGACCTGAAGGTAAATTAAAAGCAAGTAAAATTCCGGTAATCAAAGCCGATCCGTCACCAATAGTAACTGCGGTTTTTAATAAATATTTTTGAATTAAATATTCGAATAATATACAAGATGCTACCGCTACAGCAGTAACAATAAATGCTCCTATCCCAAAAACATATAGTGAAACTAAAAATGCTGGAATTAAAGCAATTACCACATCGTACATTATTTTTTTCGATGTTCTATCTGAATGTACGTGCGGTGAAGCCGATATAATAATAGGTTGCGTACTCATTTTAATTTTTAGAAGTTTCTAACTTTTTAACAATATTTTTTCCAAATCTTATAAAATCTAATAAAGGACGATTTGATGGGCAAACATAGCTACAAGAGCCACATTCAATACAAGTCATAATATCCTCATTAGATGCTCTTTCAAACAATCCTTTTTCTGATAAATTCATTAATAAATGAGGTTCTAACCCCATTGGGCAAACAAAAACACATTCACCACAACGAATACAATTTTCAGGTTCTCCTCTACTGGCCTCATCTTCCGAAACAACTAAAATCCCTGAAGTACCTTTTGTAACTGGCACATCTGTATTTTTTATTGCTTTCCCCATCATTGGACCACCATTTACAATTTTTCGTGTTCCTTCTGGCAAACCACCAACTTCAGTAATTAAATCCTTAATTGGAGTTCCTATTTTTACCCAAAAATTTGAAGCATTTTCAACTTTTTTACCAGTTACAGTAACTACACGTTCAATTAATGGTTTATTATGTTGAATCGCTTCATAAATCGCGAAAATAGTTCCTACATTATTCACAACTACACCAACATCTAAAGGCAATCCATTTTTAGGAACTTCTCTGTTTAATATAGCTCTTACCAATTGCTTTTCACCTCCTTGCGGGTATTTTACCTGTAAAGCAGCAACCTGTATTTTGTCAAGGTTTTTAGTAACCTTTTTAAAAGCATCAATGGCATCTTTTTTATTATTTTCAATACCAATAATTGCTTTATCTATTTGTAACGCTTTCATTAAAATTTGAATACCTACAACAATCTCTTCCGATTTTTCAAGCATCAATCGATGATCTGCCGTTAAATAAGGCTCACATTCAACTCCATTTACAATTAAGCAATCTAATTTTACACCTTCTCTAACATTCAATTTTACGTGAGACGGAAACGTTGCTCCTCCTAACCCCACAATTCCATAATCATGAATCCTCTGTACAATTTCCTTTGGAGTTAGTTCAATTTCCTTTTTTAATGGATATTCAATTTCTTCAAAATTTGCTTCATTTTTAACATCGGTTCTTATTACAATACATTGTTTTTTATAACCACTTGTATCTATAATTTTATCAAGTTTCGTAATCGTACCAGCCACTGGAGAATGTATGTTTGAAGATACAAACCCACCAGATTTAGCTATTACTTGACCAATTTCAACTTTATCTTTTACACTTACTACAATCTCAGCAGGAATCCCAATATGCTGTGATATTGGAACATTTACCACTTTTGGAACTGGTAACCTTTTAATAGATTTTGACGATGTTAATTTATTTTCTGGAGGATGAATTCCTCCTATTGGGAACGTTTTAAGCATCCATTTTAGAATTTACAGGTTCAACTTTCGCTTCAACTTTTTCAGCCACTTTCGTTTCTACTTTGGCTTCAACTTTCTTTTCTACTTTCTTCTCTTTTCTTGGAGGAAAATTCGTTTCAATAATTGAATTCGTAGGGCAAACAGGCACACATTTACGACATAATGTACATAAAACAGGATCTATATATGCTAAAGTATTTTCAATTATTATTGCATCTTTCGGACACGCATCAATACATTTGGAACATCCTATACAAGCAACACTACATGCCTTTTTAGCAATACCTCCTTTATCTTCATTTAAACAGCCTACAAAAACTTTTAAGTCTTTTTTATTCCGAGGACGCATTTCAATAATGTCTCTTGGACATTCTTCAACACAGGCTCCACAAGAAGTACATTTATCAGTTATTATAACAGGTAACCCTGTAGTTTCATCCATATACATGGCATCAAACTTACACACCTTCACACAATCACCATCTCCCAAACACCCATACTGACAATCGGTTTCACCACTATAAATCATTGAAGAAATTGCACACGTTCTTGGACCTTGAAATTCTGTTGTTTTTGGGCGAACATCACAACTTCCCTGACAACGAAGAACAGCAACCGTTGGTTCCTTTTCAGATACTTCTTTCCCTAGTTTTGCGGCTACTTTTTTCATCACATCATTTCCTCCTACCGGACAAAACAAGTTGGAAATATCTTCGGTATTCACCAATTTCTCTGCAAATGATTTACAACCAGGAGAACCACATCCTGCACAATTTGCCGCTGGTAATAATTCTTCAACTTCTGCTATTAGTGGATTTTCATAAACATAAAATTTCTTTGAAACAATGTACAGCACAACTGCTGAAATTACCCCTAAAGAAACCAACAACAAAACACTATATAAAACTGAATCTGTCATTCTTAATTAATTTTTAATATTGAAACTTTAAATGCCTTTTTAAACGAATTATTTAAAACGTGTAGCATAAAATAATATGGAACTAAAACAAATAGTGAAAGTAAACCTGCAATCCATTCTTTTAGAAAAAAGGTAGAAATTATAAGGGTTAACATCATTATAATAAAAGGAAAAACATAAGCCCAGAACACTGCTTTTAAACCTAATTGTTTTTCTAAAACAACATTTACCGGCTCAAAAAGATTATACGAAATATTATTATCTGAAACCTCTATTTCTTTATCATTAGATTCTGAAACACCACAAGCTGATTTAGCTTTACATCCTTCACAATTTATATCACCCTTTAACGAAATAGTAATCCCGTTTTCAGATACTTTTGTAATAACACCTTCGTGTTTTACTAATTTTTTATCACTAATTTTATAATTATTCAAATCAAGTCTTTCCATATTTCAAACCCTACATTAACTTTGAAGCGTAAAATTAACACTTATAAAAAAAATAAAATATGACGATTGTTAGCTTTATTGCACTTCCTAAATTTTTAACGTTTACAACCTTATTTGTTAAATAGTTAACAAATAGATTCTGTTTTTGAGAAATAACATAGCGTAAAGTGGATTGTTAATAAAAAAAATGCTCTTTAGAATTCTAAAAATTTTAAAATTCATACTTTTAAAAATTCATTTTTCACCCAACATTCAACCACATGTTTTTAATATTTGACACTGAAACCACCGGTTTACCAAAAAACTGGAATGCTCCAATTACCGATGTAGATAATTGGCCTAGATGTGTTCAAATTGCGTGGCAATTACACGATAAATATGGAGAATTAATTGAACAACAGGATTATTTAATAAAACCTGAAGGTTATAATATTCCTTATGATGCTGAACAAATTCACGGAATTTCCACTCAACTTGCTGAAAGCAAAGGAAAATCTTTAGAAACAATTTTACATCTTTTTAATGAAGCACTTTCTAAATCTAAATTTGTTGTTGGTCAAAATGTAAAATTTGACTTAAATATAATGGGTTGTGAGTATGTTAGAACAAACATTGACTCACCATTAAGCAATATACTTGTATTAGATACCTGTACAGAAACTACTGCAACATTATGCCAATTACCAGGTGGTAGAGGTGGTAAGTATAAGCTTCCAACACTTACAGAATTACATAGTCATTTATTCAACTCTGCATTCTCAGAAGCTCACAACGCTACGGCAGATGTTGAAGCTACAACTCGCTGTTTTTTAGAATTAATTAGAAAACGGATTTTCACATCAGAAGAATTAGATGTTCCTCGAGATTATTTTCAGAATTTTAATGCTAAAAACCCTTCTGAAATTCAGTTAATTGGATTAAAGCATTTAAATCTTAAAAAAGAAAGTGAGAAGTTAAGTTCAAAAACAGAAGAAAAAACCGCTGATGCTGTTGTTCATTCTGAAGAAATTATTGATGAATTTAAAAATGCGAACTTCGCTCATTTACACTGTCATTCTCAGTTTTCAATATTACAATCTACTTCAAGCATAAGTAACCTTATTAATTCGGCAATAAAATTCAACATGCCTGCAGTAGCCCTAACGGACTCTGGTAATATGATGGGTGCTTTTTATTTTGTAAGAGAGGCTCTAAACCATAATTCTTCTGTTGAAAAACACAATGAGAGTTTAAAGGATGGTGAAAAACCAAAATTACTAATAAAACCAATATTAGGCTGTGAATTTAATGTATGTGAAAATCATTTAGATAAAACACGAAAAGACAATGGTTACCAAATAGTTATTCTTGCTAAAAACAAAAAAGGCTATCATAATTTAGCTAAAATGTCTTCAATTTCACATACAGATGGTTTTTATTATGTGCCAAGAATTGATAAAAAAATTGTTACTGAATATAAAGAAGATTTAATTGTTCTTTCAGGAAATTTATATGGAGAAATTCCTAGTAAAATATTAAACGTTGGTGAAAGCCAGGCAGAAGAAGCCTTAATTTGGTGGAAAGAGCAATTTGGCGATGATTTTTATTTGGAATTAATGCGTCACAATCAAGAAAATGAAAATCATGTAAATGATGTACTTCTAGAATTTTCTAAAAAACACGAAGTAAAACTAATTGCTTCAAACAATACATTCTACACAACCCAAGATGAAGCTGAAGCTCATGATATTTTATTATGTGTAAAAGATGGTGAAAAAGTAGCTACTCCAAAAGGAAAAGGACGAGGATTTAGATTTGGTTTACCAAATAACGAGTACTATTTTAAATCACAAGAACAAATGAAAAAATTGTTCTTTGATGTACCAACAGCTATCTCTAATGTACAAGAAATTGTAGATAAAATTGAAGTTTACACTTTAGCAAGAGATGTACTTCTTCCAAAGTTCGATATACCACAACAATTTGTTCATGCTGAAGACGCTATTGATGGTGGTGTACGTGGTGAAAATGCTTATTTAAAACATTTAACTTTTGAAGGAGCTAAAAAAAGGTATGGGGAAACATTAGATAAAGACACTGAAGAACGTTTAGAATTTGAGTTATCAATTATTAAAAAGACTGGATACCCAGGTTATTTTTTAATTGTTTGGGATTTTATTTTAGAAGCTCGTAAAATGGGAGTTTCTGTAGGCCCGGGGCGTGGTTCTGCTGCAGGATCAGCGGTAGCATATTGTTTATGGATTACCAATATAGATCCAATTAAATACGACTTACTTTTTGAGCGTTTCTTGAATCCGGATCGTGTATCACTGCCCGATATTGATATTGATTTTGATGATGAAGGTCGACAAAAAGTAATTGAATTTGTAATTAAAAAATATGGAGCCAGCCAGGTTGCCCAAATTATTACTTATGGTACCATGGCTGCTAAATCTTCAATACGAGATACAGCGAGAGCTCTTGACCTACCATTACACGAAGCTGATAGAATTGCAAAACTTATTCCAGGATTAAAACTTCAAAATATATTTGGAGAAGATGCAAAAAGTATAAGTAAAGTTAAAGGCTTAAGAGCTGAAGAACTTGAAAATGTGTTAGAACTAAAAAGAATTTCCGAAGGAAATGATTTAGAAGGACAAACCATTAAACAAGCTAGAGCTTTAGAAGGATCGGTTAGGAATACTGGTATACATGCTTGTGGCGTAATCATAACGCCCGAAAAAATAACAAATCTTATTCCTGTTGCTACAGCAAAAGATTCGGATATGTACGTTACACAGTTTGATAATAATGTTGTAGAAAGTGCCGGTTTACTAAAAATGGACTTCTTAGGGTTAAAAACATTGACCCTTATTAAAGATTCTGTTAAAATTATCAAAGCAATCCATGGAATTGAATTAATTCCAGACGACTTTCCGTTAGATGACCCTAAAACATATGAACTTTTCCAAAAGGGTGAAACTATAGGAGTTTTCCAATACGAATCTCCAGGAATGCAAAAGCATATGAAAGCTTTAAAACCTACTGCTTTTGCCGATTTAATTGCAATGAATGCCTTGTATCGTCCAGGACCAATGGAATACATTCCGTTGTTTATTATGCGTAAACACGGAGAAGAAGAAATTTTGTATGACCTACCAGAAATGGAAGAATACTTAAAAGAAACTTATGGTATTACAGTGTATCAAGAGCAGGTGATGTTGCTTTCTCAAAAATTAGCAGGATTTACAAAAGGTGAAGCCGATATGCTACGTAAAGCAATGGGGAAAAAAATATTTGCTTTACTAGAAAAATTAAAACCTAAATTTATTGAAGGTGGTAAAGCAAACAACCACCCCGAAGAAGTATTAGAAAAAATATGGAAAGACTGGGAAGCATTTGCTGCCTATGCCTTTAATAAGTCTCACTCAACTTGCTATGCCTATATCGCATACCAAACTGCATATTTAAAAGCCCACTACCCTGCTGAGTATATGGCTTCTGTGTTATCAAATAACATGAATGATATTAAGCAAGTCACATTTTTTATGGAAGAGTGTAAACGTGCAGGTATACCCGTTTTAGGACCAGATGTAAATGAATCCTTTTATAAATTCGCAGTAAATAAAGAAGGGGCTATTCGTTTTGGTATGGGTGCAATCAAAGGAGTTGGTGGTGCTGCCGTTGATGCTATTGTTGAAGAGCGTAAAAAGAATGGAAACTATACATCAATTTTCGACATTACAAAACGTGTTGATTTACGTGCAGCCAACAAAAGAGCATTCGATGGATTGGTAATGGCTGGCGGACTAGACTCTTTTCAAAATGTACATCGCGCTCAATACTATCAATTAGATGAAAAAGGTGTAACTTTTATTGAACGTGCGATTCGATATGGTAATAAATTCCAGGAAAATAAAAATTCAGCCCAAGTTTCTTTATTTGGCGAAACATCTGAAATTCAATTTCAAGAACCAGAAATTCCCTTTGCTGAAAAGTGGGGAATGATGGAAGAATTATCTAAAGAAAAAGAACTTGTAGGAATTTACATTTCCGGACATCCACTTGATGAATTTAAAAATGAAATAAAATATTTTTGCAGTACTCCTGTCTCAATATTTAAAGAAGATTTAAGTAATTATGTTGGTGCTAATTTATCTTTTGCAGGAATTTTAACTGATGTTCAGCATCGTGTTTCACAAAATGGAAATGAATGGGCCTCATTTGTTGTACAAGATTTTGGGGACAGCCATGAATTTAGAATTTTTAAAGAAGCGTACTTAAATTTTAAACCATTTTTATATGAAAACGCTTTCCGCCAAATTAAAGTTAATATAGCAGCAGGATGGAGAAATAAGGATGGAAAAATAGGAGAACCAAGAATTAATTTCACAAGTATTCACATTCTTCAAGATGTTCTCGAAAAACAATCTAAAAAATTAACCATTCAATTAGATGTTAAAAAAATTAATTCCACAAAAATTAATGAACTAAATAAAATATTTAAAAAAAATGAGGGTAGTATACCTTTAGATATTTTAGTTTATGATTTAGAAGATAAGGTTAAATTAAATATGCATAGTAGGTCTGTAAAAATTAAAGTAACAAATGAGCTATTGAAAATTTTTAAAGAAGAAGAGATTAAATTTAAACTTAATTAAAAAAGTAAATTTATTAATTACTTTCAACTAGTAAGCTCTCTAAATAAACTTTCTAAATTTTTATTTTTAGCTGTTAAATTCAATGTTTTTAATCCATTGTCATGAGCAAAATCAAAAACAGCTGGCCTCATATCATTTGATGTATTGAACGTTAAACTCCAAATTGTATCATGTACATTTTGGGCTGATTTTAAATAAGGGATATTTTCAAAAAACTGCTTTTCTATTTTAAAATCGAATTCAACTTCTATAACTTGTTCTTGATTTTCTTTTAATTCATTTAAATTCTTATCTGTAACTATTTCACCTTTTTTAATTAAAATAACACGATCACAAATTGCTTCAACTTCTTGTAAAATATGTGTTGAAAAAAGCACTGTTTTATCTTTCCCAATTTCTTTAATTAAACTTCTAATTTCAACTAATTGATTAGGGTCTAAACCTGTCGTAGGTTCATCTAAAATTAACACATCAGGATTATGTAATAACGCAGCTGCTAAACCAACACGTTGACGATACCCTTTTGAAAGCTGATGTAATTTTTTATGTGCCTCGGGTGTTAACCCAACTTTTTCGATTATGGCATTCACTTCCTTTAAAGGTATTTTATGGATAGATGCATTGAATTGCAAATATTCTTTCACATACATTTCTAAATATAAAGGATTGTTTTCTGGTAAATAACCAATATGTTTCTGAGCTTCTATTTTTTTAGATGAAATATCATAACCACAAACAAATACCGAACCTTCAGAAGCGTTTAAATAACCTGTAATTATTTTCATTAAGGTTGATTTCCCAGCGCCATTTGGACCTAAAAACCCAATAATTTCACCCTTTCTTAAACTGAAACTTACATTCTTCAATGCTTTTTGATTCCCGTAAATTTTAGATATATTTTTTACTTCAATAGACATTTCATTCGAATTTTAACAAAAATACATTTTAATTGTAATTTAACTATTACTTATAACGTTGTATCCTAAATTTATTTTTAAGACATTTGTTAAAAATATCAAATGGGCTGTTTTAGAGTTTTACTATGTATTATTTTTCCGCCACTTGCTGTAGTAGATAAAGGGTGCGGGTCCATTGTTATTGTGTTTATATTAACTTGTTTAGGCTGGATTCCAGGAGTAATTGCAGCACTAATTATAAATAATAACCCCAAAAATTAATGCAACAAATTGAACTAATAGATTTAGGATCTAAAGATTATAAAGAAACCTGGGATTATCAGGAAAAAGTATTTCAAAGTATTATAGATCTTAAAATTGATAATAGACGCAATAATAAAAACAATAAAACGCCAAATTATTTTTTATTTGTTGAGCATCCGCACGTTTATACTTTAGGGAAAAGTGGCGATATGAGTAATCTTCTTTTAAATGAAGAACAATTAACTCAAAAAGGAGCTACATTTCATAAAATTAACCGAGGAGGCGATATTACTTACCACGGCCCAGGACAAATTGTAGGCTACCCAATCATAGATTTAGAAAATTTTTTTACGGATATTCATAAATACCTTAGATTTTTAGAAGAAGTTATTATAAAAACCTTAGCTGATTATAATATAATTGCACAACGTAGTGAAGGGGAAACTGGAGTTTGGTTAGATGTTGGCACTCCATTTGCTAGAAAAATTTGTGCTTTAGGTGTTAGAACAAGTCGATGGGTTACGATGCATGGTTTTGCTTTAAATGTAAATACTAACTTAGGTTATTTTGATAATATCATACCTTGTGGAATTAAAGGTAAAGCTGTTACATCGATGGAAGCTGAACTAAATAAAAAAGTTCCATTAAATGAAGTAAAAGAAAAAATATTACATCACTTTAAGGAACAATTTAATGTTGAATTTATTTAATCTCTAGTTTTTTAAAAAAAAATAATTTAGAAGAGTTTTACACTTTGTAAAGTTTAATCTTCTTCATTATAATATACTTTATAAAATTTCATTTTTTTCTCTTCATCATAGCCTTGCTCCAAATATTCAGCCGATGCATCAGGAGCATCAACATCCAATTTTATTTGAATATTGGTGTCTAATTTTATTTCAGTTTTTATTTTTTGCTTTTGCTTTTTTAACACAATATCAGAAATGGCAAATTCGTTTCTTACCAAAACATTGTTATCCTCTTCAAATTTCTTTTTGTAATCATCAAACAATACTTTTTGATCTTCCTTCTCTTCAAAAATTTCATCTTTGAAATCGTGAATATTTACCGATTCATTTTCTTTAAAAAAGTCTATGGCTTTTGCTAAAAATTTACTTTTTTCGTGAACACCAAAATCTTCCTTAATTATTTCCTCAGAAAAATCTTTACACATTTCAATGTAATTCTGGGTATGTTGATTGCTGTCATCTGCGTACTTTACACTTAAAAAGTTTTTAATCCAATATTGAGCATCGTAATTATTCGTGTCAACACTTAAAACAATTTTACCTTCACCGTCAGAAGTGTTAATTATTAAACACCCTTTGTCCAATTTTTTAGTGCTAATTCCTTTTTGAACTACCACGTCCAAACTATCTTTCTCCATATAAGTTTGGAAAAAGTCTATTTTATTTTCAATTTTAAAAATACCTAATGCTTGTGTTACCACATCTTTATATTCAACATCTTCAATTAAAGCAATAATAACATCACCTACCTTAATTTGGGAAGAATTCGATTGTTCAAATAAATGATTTACAATATGTTTGGAAACATCTAAAAAAGAACTTGGGTCAGAAAAAACTTGAGATGCATAATTATTCATTTCATTTAGCTCAACATTTGAATGGTGGCTAAAACGGTAACTTTCAGCAACATTACCAAAAGGCTTCAACAAAAATGGCTTCATTAATTCATAACTTTCTTCATCAAAAGTTACTAAGTTTTCTGAAAAAATATTGGTAGCACTGTTGAATTTATTCCCAACTTTATGAATAATAAATTTTGAAATTGCAACTCGATTTCTTTTGATCATAATTTATTTTTTAATGAAAGCAAATGTAAAATTTTAAACCTTATTTTCGGTTAATTACAAATCTAATTTTAATTGTTCAGGTAATAATTTAAAAGTTTTACGATGGTATTTTGTTATTCCAAACTCACGAATGGCATTTCTATGCTGAACGGTTGGATAACCCTTATTTTGTTTCCAATTGTAGTTTGGAAACTCATTCCCTATTTTAAGCATAAAATCATCTCTATACGTTTTTGCTAAAACTGAAGCTGCAGCAATACTCAAAAATTTAGCATCTCCTTTTACAATTGTTGTGTGAGGAATTTCTTTAAATGGCTTAAATCTATTCCCATCAACAATAATATGTTCCGGAGAAATAGTTAATTTTTCAATCGCTAAGTGCATCGCTAAAATAGATGCCTGTAAAATATTTATTTCATCTATTTTATCTTCAAAAACATAAGAAACACCAAATGCTAATGCATTTTCTTCAATAATTGGCCGAACCAGTTCTCGCTGTTTTTCTGTTAATTGCTTAGAATCATTTAAAAAAGGATGTTCAAAATCAGCAGGTAAAATAACGGCTGCTGCTACAACTGGCCCAGCCAAACAACCTCTTCCAGCTTCATCTGTACCTGTTTCTATTTTCCCCTCTAAATAAAACTTTTTTAATGCCATTTCTAATTAATAATATCTTCAAAATTAACACTTATTATTTAGAATGAACCCTATAATTTATTCTCGGTCATTTCGTTCAAATATTTTACCTTTGCCTCTTAATATTTTATATGAAAAAAATAGTATCAGCATTTTTTATCGGATTTATTTTTTTAAATGCAGCAGCACAAATAACAAGACTAGATCGATCTAATCGAACAGATAACCTATTCAATAAGGATAGTACTACTTTTAACAAAGAGCAAAAAATTGAGCTTAACGGAGAAACTAAGTATACCGATTTTAAAATAATATCTGCTGCAAATGACACTACTGTTGTTGATACTACACTTACTTTAAAAAAAGACTATCTTTTTAATTATTTAAGGAAGGATAATTTTGAATTACTACCATTTCATAATCAAGGGCAAACATTTAACCGATTAGGGTATAGTTTCGAAAATAATTCGCTTTTTCCTACAATTGGTATAAATGCCAAACAATTTAATTATTATAAAGTTGAAGATATGCGCTATTATTATGTGCCAACTCCAACTTCGGAAATAATGTATAGAACTGGGTTAGAACAAGGGCAAGTTTTAGATGCCTTTATAACAATGAACACTTCTCGTCAATTTAATTTTTCATTAGCTTATAAAGGGCTGCGATCTTTAGGGAAATACAGAAATTCTCTTGCCAGTCATGGAAATTTTAGAACTACATTTAATTATCATTCTAAAAACAAAATGTTTTATTTGAAAGGTCATTTTTCATCCTATGACTTGTTAAATAATGAAAACGGAGGGTTAACAGAACTATCATTAAATAATTTTGAAAGTGGAGACACTAATTATATTGACAGAGGCAGATTAGATGTAAATTACACTAATGCTGAAAATATACTCGAAGGAAAAAGGTATTATTTAAATCAAGTTTATACTCTATATTCAAAAAAGTATTCAATTGAAAAATATAATGATACGATTAACAAAAAAATAAAAAATTATAAAGAAGTTCTTAAATTAATAAGTCTTTTGAAAAAAGATTCAATCTCAGATCACAATTTAAAAATGATTGATTCTTTATCAATTATTGCAAAGGCTACAAAAATTGATTCATCCCAATTAAAATCTATTGAAAAAAGTTTGCTATACGATTTTAAACTTGGCCATTCTCTACTCTATGAAACAGAACATTACAGATTTAAACAAAGTTCTGCGAATTCAATTTATGGAAGTGCTTTTGAAAATACCATTTTTGACCATACAAGTTATCAAAAATTCAATAATCAATTATACGCACAACTTATTGCGCCTTATTTAGGAAGTATAAAAGCAAAAATCAATTATTTCAATTATAATTACCACTACAACAGTATTTTATACTACAATTCCGGAACCGTTCAGGATAAATTAAAAGGTAATGCAATTGTATTTGGAGCCGATTGGAATAAAAAAATTGCAAATATTTATTTAGATGTAAATGCATCTTCAATTATTGCCGGAGACATCACTGGGTCATCTTTAAAAGCTTCTGTTACCTTTAAAAAAGATAGTTTATTTAATTTAAGAACCTTTGCTGAAATAACCTCTAAAACACCAAATTTCAATAAATTATTGTACCAAAGTGACTATAAAAACTACAATTGGCAAACTAATTTTAAAAATGAAGAAATAAAAAATATTGGGGCAGAATTCAAATCTGAAAAATGGGGGTCAATTTATGGTAGTTATAATTTAGTAACTAATTATACTTATTTTAATGAAAACGCATTACCTACGCAAGCAGGTGAAACTTTAAATTACTTTAAAATCAAATTAAGTAAAGCTCTTACTTTTAATAAATTCACCTTAGAAAATACCATAATGTATCAAAAAGCAGTTAATGGTGCATCTTTTTTTAACGTTCCTGAATTTGTAACCAGAAATAGCTTTTATTATTCGAACTACCTGTTTAAAGGCAAACCTCTTTATTTACAAACTGGTTTCACATTTAAATATTTTACGTCTTTTTATGCTGAAGCATACAATCCTGTTCTTAGCGAATTTGTGCTTCAAAATACGACTGAAATTGGTAATTACCCTATATTTGATTTCTTTGTTAATGGACAAATTAGAAGAACTCGTCTTTTCTTTAAAGTAGAGAACGTTGGAGCTAGTTTTACTGGTAGAAATTATTATTCAGCACCAAGTTATCCATATAGGGATTTAACTGTTAGATTTGGCTTAGTATGGAATTTCTTTATTTAAACTTCTTTCAATAGATGTTATTACTACAACAATTTTTACAAATCTAATAAAGCTCTTATTTTTTTACTAGTTGCTTTATTTTAATGCTAAAAGCTGCAAAAGTTAAAGTCATTATAGGACTTAACCAGTTAAATATCGCATATATAAAATATTCTCCAACACCAACTCCTAAAACACCCGATTGATATGCACCACAAGTATTCCAAGGAATTAAGACTGAAGTAACAGTTCCTGAATCTTCTAAACTTCTACTTAAATTTTCTGGAGCTAAACCACGATCTTCAAATGCTTTTTTAAACATTTTACCAGGAATTACAATTGCCAAATATTGATCTGAAGCAATTGTATTTAAACCAATACAACTCAAAACTGTACTTGCAAATAAGCCAAAAACAGATGTTGCAATTTTTAATAAGGCATTGGTAATTCTGGCTAATGCTCCAATTCCATCCATTATTCCACCAAAAACCATTGCACTTGAAATAAGTAAAATAGTCCAAATCATTCCTTTCATTCCACCTGAACTAAAAAGCTCATTTAATTTCTCATTATCAGTATGAATTTCTACATCCGTAAATATTGAATTTATTACAGACCTATAATTAGACCCAGATAATGTACTTAATACTTCCGACTGAAAAATAATTGCAAAAACAGCCGCTAATACAACTCCTATTCCCAAAGCAATTAATGGTTTTGTTTTTAATAAAATCAATACAATTACAGCTAAAGGAACTATAAACAAATAAGGTGTAATGTTAAATGTATGTTTTATTGTTTTAAGCAACCCACTAATATCTGCATGTCCAGAAGTTTCAATATTTAGGCTTATAATGCTAAAAACAATTATTGTAATTATTACTGTTGGAACAGTAGTTAAGGTCATATACCTAATATGGGTAAACAAATCCGTTCCAGCCATTGCAGGAGCCAAGTTTGTAGTATCACTTAAAGGAGACATTTTATCTCCAAAATAAGCGCCGGAAATTACAGCACCCGCAATCATTCCTGAGGGAATACCCAATGCGGTTCCAATTCCAACTAAAGCAATACCTACCGTAGCAGAAGTAGTCCAAGAACTTCCAGTTGCAATAGATATTATTGCCGCAATTACCACTGATGCCGGTAAAAATATAGTAGGATTCAACACTTGAAGTCCGTAATATACCATTGCGGGAATAATCCCACTTACCAACCAAGTTCCAGCCAATGCCCCAACCAAAAATAAAATCATTATTGGTATGAAAACACTTTTAATGTTTTCCCAAACTTCAAAAACCATCGTTTTAATTGATACTTTATTGAAAAACCCAACAATTGCTGCAATAAAACCACCCATTAAAAGAATGAATTGGTTTGAATATTCTCCTAACAACTCACCTTCTGCAAAAAATATATTATAAGCCAACATCGCCATAAGAATTACAACAGGAACCATTGCTTCCAACAAGCTCAACTCTTTATTTTGAATAATTTTTTGGTTTTCAATTTTTATTTCAGACAGGTCGTTGTTTTCTTGCATTTTTTAAATTTTATGATTTGTAATGATACGGAAAAATGAAGCCTTTTGCAAATGAAAAACCTTACTCAAATAAATAAGTAAGGTTTTGCATATTAATGAAATAGTTAAAATAAAACCAATCTATTTCAAATTGTTATTTCTTTTATAAAACACCAACTTCTTTCATACATTTTTTCATGGCATTATAGGTACGATCTATATCATTATCTAAACCAATTGAAAAACGAATAATTCCATCTGAAAGCCCCATCTCTAATTGCTCATCTTCAGGTATTTCTGAAGAAGTACTTGAACCTGGAGCACTAAACAAGGTTTTATAAAACCCTAAACTAACTGCTAAATATCCTAAATTTTTATGTTGCATCAACTCCATTAACTCATTAGCCTTTCCTAGATTACCAACATCTACAGTCATTAACCCTCCAAAGCCATATTCTTCATTACACATAGATTTAAAAAGTTCATGACCTTTATGACTTTTCAGTCCTGGATATACCACTTTCAACCCATCCTTCTCAAAACGTTCAGCTAAATACAACGCATTTTCACTGTGCTTTTTCATTCTAATATGTAAGGTTCTAAGATTTTTTAAAATACTTGAAGCTCTTAAACTATCCATCACAGGACCTAATAACATAGCCGCACCATCATTTACATTTCTTAAACTGTCTATAAATTCTTGAGAACCACAAACTACACCTCCAACAGTATCATTTGTTCCGTTTATAAATTTTGTTAAACTATGAACAGTTATATCTGCTCCTAATTTTTGTGGCGAAACCATCAATGGAGAAAATGTATTATCTACCACTAATAAAATATTATGCTTTTTTGCAATTTTTGCTAACCCTGCAATATTTGCTATTTCCAGAAGAGGATTACTCACAGCTTCACAATAAATCATTTTTGTATTTGAAGTGATAGCTGCCTCAACTTTTTCTAAACTAGTAATATCAACAAATGAAGTAGCTATATTAAGTTTTGGTGTGAAATTTTTTAGAAAAGCATAAGTACCTCCATAAATTGTTCTTGCTGAAACAATATGGTCTCCAGCTCCACACACCTGCAATAAAACAGATGTAATTGCTCCCATACCAGAAGCTGCAACATTAGCAGTTTCAGTAAATTCCATCGCTGCTAAAGCTTCACTTAAATATAAATTACTCGGACTTGTATGTCGTGAATATAAATAACAACCTTCTGCATGACCTTCAAAAGTATCAAGCATCGTTTTAGCATGTAAAAACGTATAAGTGGCTGAATCAGAGATTGAAGGATTAACGCCTCCAAACTCTCCAAAATATTGTAAATCTTGAATGTTATTTGCTGGTTTATTGCTCATAATTAAATAATTTATTTTTATAAAATTAATGAAGTGCAATTTAATAAACTGTAATATATTTCTAATTTAGATATTTTTACTGCTATTTTGTACTTATACAGAAATTACATCTTTTAATTTCAAATATTTTATATATTTTTAGAAAAATTTTCTGAATATTATGATACTAGATGCAATTGATAAGCAAATTCTCAACCTATTACAACAAAATTCAAAAGCAAACATTAAGGAAGTTGCTTTAAAAATTGGATTAACTCAAACTCCAACTTATGAACGAATTAAACGATTAGAAAAACTTGGTGTTATTCAAAAATACGTAGCAGTTCTAAATAAAGAAAAGGTTGGATATACAGTTGAAGTATTTTGTCAGGTGTCTTTACTGGTACATTCAAAAGATTTAATCACCAAATTTGAAATTGCAGTGAATAAAATTGATGAAGTTATTGAATGCTTTCATGTTGCCGGAAATTATGATTATTTATTAAAAGTAATTGTAAAAGATATGAAAGCTTATCAGTATTTTCTAAAAAACAGGTTATCTGTATTGGACTCTGTTGCAAATGTTCAAAGTACTTTTGTAATGACTTCAACTAAGGACAATACAATTTTAAAATTGACATAAAAAAAGTCCAAACGTATTTGTTTGGACTTTTTTATGTGTATTTGAATTTTATTTTTTTGCTACAATAGTAACTTGAAGGTCAAATTCATCATTAACAAATTTATCTTTCAAATCATTAAAAAATGTTTTCGACTTATATTTCACATGAAATTCAGCTCGGTTAATTTTAAAAGTCTCACTAGTTAAAGTAAAAGAACTATCCGTTTCAGAAACAGTTGCCGGAAAAGTAATTTCTTTTGAAACACTTTTAATAGTCATTACTCCCGTTACAAATGTCTTTCCTTCTTTATTTTCAGTTTTTACGATTTCAAAAGTTGCATTTGGAAAAGATTCCACTTCAAAAAAGTCAGCCGATTTTAAATGATCTTCCAATTTTGAATTTCCATCTTCATCTTTAATTGAATTCATATCAACAGTAAAAAAACCGCCAACAATTTGATTGTTTTCAATTACTATACTTCCAGATTGCAATGAAATTGTTCCAGCATGTGAACCTACTGGCTTATAACCTTTCCAAGTAATCTTGGAACTCGAAACATCAACTTTTAATATATCTTTAAAAGTTTTTGAAGGATCATTAAATGACATTGATATAAATGCAAGTGCTAATACTAAAATTCCTGTTTTTTTCATATCTAATTTAAATAATAGTTTCAAATTATATCTTTATTATAATTTAGCAATTCATTATAAAATTAAACAACTATTAATTAGTTGCTTTTACTTTAAATGAAATTTCGAATTCGTCATTTATAAACTTGTCTTTCAAATCATCAAAAAACTTTTGAGATTTATATTTAATATCAAAATCAGTTCTATCAATTTTAAAAGCAACACCTTCAAGTTCCAAACCAGTATCGGTATTCGCCAAAACAACTGGAAACTCTATGCTTTTTGTGATTCCTTTAATTGTTAAATTTCCTTTAACAGATGTATTATCACCATAAACAACCTCAACAATTTCAAAAGTTGTTGTTGGATTTTTTTCAACATCAAAAAAGTCAGGATTAGATAAATGACCTACTAATTTTCCATTGTATTCATCTTCAGCTGGGATATCCAAAACAGTAATTGTACTCATATCAAATACAAAATTACCGCCAACCAGCTTGCCATCAGCTACAGTTAGATTACCTTCTTTTATATTGACAGTTCCATTATGAGTTCCAGTAGGTTTGAATCCTCTCCAATTTAATGTTGAATTTTCGACATTAGTAATATAGGAACCATCAGTTATAGTAGAAACTTCAGTTACAACAACATCTTCAGTTTTTTCTTTTGCTTTTTCATTTTTACAAGAAACAAAAGCTACACATATTAAAAGTGTACTAATAATAATTTTTTTCATTTTTTAGTTTTTTTAGTTCTATGCAATTATACTAAATGTTTTTTAACTTTTACTTAAAACCACTTTCTCCATATTATTATTCACAATTAATTTATAAAACTCTTTAATTTCATTGTAATTGGTAGATGGATAAATAGCCGTATTTATTTTCAATTCAGAAAAAACATTTATAATTCTATCGTTTACAGCTATTTTAATTTTATACACACCATAATTATTTGGCAAACCAATCGCTAAGTCATTTGGTATTGACTCCACAGAATATTCTTGAGGGATTTTTATACTTACTCTTTGCTTGTAATTAATTGGAGTGCCAAAATCTATTGGGAACTCACGCTGCTCTAATTTAAATGGATTTTCAGTAATTGCAGCATCAAATAATGGGTTAAAATATATTTTACCACCTATCATATCAACTGAATTTTCAGAAATAAATTTATAAGATTCAATAATTGGTTTATAAATTTCACTTTTGTTTGAAAGTTTAAATTCAGAAATTTCATATTTATCATTTTCCTCTTCAAGCTTTGCAATTATTTTTTCATCATCCATTTTCCCATATTTATCTCTGTAACTTGTTGCATGGAAATTTAAATAAGTCTTCCTAATTCCTCCGGAAATTTCTCCCATTTCATCTATTTCTAAACTACAGATTGAGCTCGTAATTGCCGATTGCTTAGGTGTTAAGTCAACTAGTTCTGAACTTCCATCTTTTCTAATTATTCTTCCTTGAAAATTCAAATCTCTTAAAGGCAATACATTAGGCGTGCTATTTTTTTCAGTAGCATCTAATAAAATTAAACTACCATCCAATTCAACTGCTGCAATTACATAATTAAATCCACGAATTGTTGGAAACAAAGGAATTCCATGGTCACGAGTACTTAAAATAAGTGGATCAGCATTTAACCTGGCATGTCTAAGCATTGCCACTAACATTAAATTGATGTCAGCCGTATTTCCAGAACCTGTTTCATAGGCTTTTTTCACTCCATTATCAGAAAACATTCCTCTATAATCGTTCCATTTTACTTTTTGTTTTACAAACTCAAAAATGGAAACTATCAATTTTGAAGGATCACTATTATTTCTAATTACTTCGTCTATCTCTTTTTCAAAATAAGACGTTTTTCTTAATTCTCCTCCAAAATCCTCTTCCTTAAAAATAGTTTTTGCAACGTCTTCCCACGATTTTGAAAAATATTCTATTGGTTCATTTGGCCATTTTATAGATGAAAGTTCAAAATGTTGACTTGTTCTATAATTGTCAATATTATTTACATAAGGTTCCTCCAATAAAGCAGGAATATTATCGTTTTCAATTTTATATACATCTGTTAAAAAATTAATTTTATGGTTTGAAAAAGAAGTATACACTTGTGATTTGAGTTTCATTTCAGCTCGGTATTTTTGAGTCAAAGAAATACTCCCTGATTTTACACTTTTAGTAGAATTTATTTTTACAGATCCTATTTGCCTTATATTGAACTTATAATATTCAGGGATTTCAATGGAACATTCAAACTTTTTTACTGGAATAGCAAATTGCATTTCAACTTTATTAATACCATTATAAGGAGATGATAATCTATATTCCCATTCAACAATACAACCATCAACAATATTTGGCATTGTAAACTTTTTTTCTGCCCAATATTTGTTATTTTCTTCATTAAATATTTGATTATTCTTCAGTTTATACTCCTTTATTTCACCATCTTCAAAAACAAAAGTTTTAGCATTAATATTTGTGACTTTTTCTGATCGGTTAGCGCTTGGATTGTAATATTCAATTCTTTTTGTTGCCCAATCTACCCCTTCTTTATTATAAATTTTTATTCGTTCATGAATTTCAGTAACTACCGAAAATCCTTGTCCTTGACTGTACTGAAAAAATGTATGCCTTTTTTTGTATAAAACTGCTGCATTGGCTGATGAATCCAGCGGATAAAATTTCTCTTTTAATTCTTCTTCTGATACTTTTCCAAATTTATAATTTTGCGCAATAATTTGGTTTGTAGCAATTATGATTGCTACAATTAAAAAAACCTTTTTCATTAGGGTGACTTTTTGGGTTATTAATGAACTTATTTTAAAATCTATTTTTTTTTTAAAACTACTTTGTTAAAACAATTTTAGCATTATCATTTTTCCTGATTTCTTTCCAAAAATTTCGATAAGAATCATACTCTTCTTTTGGAAATTGACCTCCATTCATTTGTAATTTTCTTTTATACATAAAAGTACTATTCGCAGTTTTTTCTAACTCTATAGAATAGCTGCCAAACTTAGTCTCAATTTGAATATTTTCTGGTACAAATTCAATTTTCATATTTGCAGGTAATTCAATTTTTACTTCATCTACATCTACAAACCCTCTCGAAATATTTATTGGCATTTTACGATCTCTTATCCTCTTTGGAACATACGAGTTTTTGTTAAAAGCATTTAAGGGAATTAACAATTGACTGCCTGTATTGGTTGCATAATTTGTAGCTGTGAAATCTAATTCTTCTTGAAATTTTAACTCTTTCTTATTATTTAAAACTTCAATTTTAGAAAACTTAATATTATTAATATTAGATAAATATTTTTTGAATAACAGATCTAAGTTTTTTGGACTTTCACCATCATATTTAAACATATGACTATCGTATTGAGTTCCTAAAGATTCTATTGATACATTAGCACTTAAACCTCCTTTTTCACTAATTTCATAGTTCCCTTTTGTAAGTTGTAAATTCTCTTCAGGTTCATAAATTTTGGTATGCATTATTTCACCTCCACTAGGTTTAATAACAAGAGCGTCCCTATCATCTGTAAAACTTCCAATTTGCCCAAATGGGTGTTTTTGACTGGTACATTCCAACCAAATATCCTGATTTGATATTGGAAGGTATAAAATCATATGATTACCTTGAGCAGACGCCACATCCTTATCTAAGTTCCTTTTTTCACTTCCATAAATTAATGTGTGATACGCCTCTATCCCAATTTCTTTTAGCAGTGCAGCTGTATAATTTGTAAGACCTTTACAATCTCCATAACCTAATTTATCTACTTCAGTTGCATTCGTTGGCTGAAAACCACCAATACCAACTTGAACACTTATATACCTAACCTTGTTTTGAACAAATTCATATACAATTTTCGCTTTTTCAATAGGATCGTCAACTACAGAGGTTATACTTTTAATGTGTTGCTTTGTTCCATCTGGCAATTCTAAAACACCTTGCAGTAAATTATCATAATACCATTTTCCAAATTCCTTCCAATTTGAAGCCTCACCATCAACACCTTCTAAATTAAATTTATTAATACCAAATTTTACAAATGGAAGATATTCATATAAAGATGGAGCATATGATTCCCTTTTAAACGCTTCAATATCCTTAATTTGGTAAGAAACTAATCCGTTTTCCTCAGTCTTTTTTATTTCATAACCATCAAAGTGTTTTTCGGATTTAATAAGTGTAATTTCTGAAGGGTATTTTATTTCAAAAAAAGCGTTTTGCACGCCTTGATAATAACTTCCATTTAAAATCCAGCTTGGAATAAAAGCAGTATTCGAAGATTTTATTTGATATTTATTATATACCGTATATGGGTATGATATTGGTGTATGATTATAATGAATTAACCTACCATCGTTAAAAAGTGAAATTCCATCATAAGCGCTATAATCCTTATAATCATTCTTTTTTATTTTTTTGATTTCTTTTCCATTCGCATCATAAATAAATGTTGAAAGATTGTTTATAGACCTTCCTTTATCGTAATGGATGGTAATATCTGCAAATTTATCAGCTAATTTATTATAAATAGTAATAGCGCTTTCATAGGTAATTATTAGCTGCCTTTGGGATACTATTTCAATTGAAACATTTTCAAATCTTACTACAGAATTTGCATTTTTTTTTAAACTTTCAGGAATTAATTGGGTGTTAAAGTCGAAATCTTGGGAGTATGTAGTAACAATAAAAAACAACAATAAAAGTGGGGCAACTTTTAATTTTTTCATAGAAATTTATTTTTTTAATAAATATAATTAAATTTCTTTAAAAAAAGGTTAATTAATCCTTTGTTTTTGTGTCGATTATAATAGTTACAGGACCATCATTAATAAGTGTAACTTTCATATCAGCTCCAAATACGCCAGTGCCAATTTTTTTATTTAAATGAAATTCCATTTGTGCTACAAATTGCTCATATAGCGGAATTGAAATTTCTGGCTTTGCAGCTTTTATATAAGAAGGTCGGTTTCCTTTTTTAGTACTTGCGTGCAATGTAAACTGACTAACAACTATAGCATCTCTACCCAAATCAAGTAGTGATTTATTCATTACTTCATTCTCATCATTAAAAATTCTAAGGTTCGAAATTTTTTTTGAAAGCCACTCAATATCTTCAATTGAATCTGCAGCTTCAACACCTAATAAAATTAGTACTCCTTCATTTATTTCACTTACAACCTCTCCTTCAATAGTTACTGAAGCCGATGAAACTCTTTGTATTACTGCTCTCATTTGTCAATTTAATTTGGAAGGTTGTAATTTTTTTTAAAAAAATAACTGAAATAAATGTTTTTAACTATAAATATCAACCCTATAATGTTCCTCATCTCCTTCAACCATTTGCAAATAACTATTATATCTGGAATAGGCAATTTCACCATTTTCCAAAGCATCTTTAACAGCGCATTTTGGCTCATTTATATGCAAACAGTTATTGAACTTACATTTTGATTTCAATTTAAAAAACTCTGGGAAATAATCAGTTATTTCTTCAGGTTTAAAATCTACGACTCCAAATCCTTTTATACCAGGAGTATCAATAATAAAACCGCCAAAACTTAATTCAAACATTTCTGCAAAAGTTGTAGTATGTTGCCCTTGCTTATGTTGCTTAGAAATTTCTGCAGTTTTTAAATTTAATGAAGGCTCTAATGCATTCACCAAAGTAGATTTACCAACTCCTGAATGCCCCGAAAACATAGTGGTTTTTCCTTTCATCAATTTTTTTACCGTTTCCAAATTTATATTTTCAGTTGCAGATACATCAATGCAAGTGTATCCGATAGAACTGTAAATACCGGCTAACGCTTCTTTTTGCTCTAATAACTCTGGAGAATAGGAATCAATTTTATTGAAAAGTAGTATTGTAGGAATGTTATATGCTTCTGCAGTTGCTAAAAAACGATCAATAAATCCTGGTGAAGTTGGTGGGTTATCAATTGTTATTAATAAAAAAGCAATATCAATATTTGCTGCAATTATATGTGTTTGTTTTGAAAGGTTTACAGATTTACGAATGATATAATTTCTTCTATCAAAAATTTTATTAATTACACCTGTTTCTTTTCCATCTTCGTATTCAAAATTCACGTGATCGCCAACAGTAATTGGATTCGTGCTTTTTATCCCTTTTAATCTAAATTTTCCTTTTAATCTACATTCAATCCTTTCACCATTTTCAGTGCAAACGATGTACCAGCTACCTGTTGATTTAGTTACAATTCCTTTCATTGGCACAAATATACTTCAAATGTTTTCAACTACTTAATTTTTTTATTTGAGTTTAAAACCAAAAAAGGAAGCCGTAGCTTCCTTTTTTCTAATTTTTATTTAACATTATGTTGAATATTAATTGACTCAACATGAATTGCTTTAAATATTTCTTCAATAAATTCTTTACTTAAGCCTTTATCTGCTCCTGTTTGAACCATATTTTGTAAAATATCTGACCATCTACCACTTTGTAAAATTGCAACATTTTCTTTATGTTTCAATCTTCCAATTGCTTCAGCAATACTCATTCTATCGCTCAAAATATCAATTAAAGTACCATCTATTAAATCTAATTCTTTTCTGTGCATGTTCAACTTACGTTGAAATTCTTCTTCAGTACTATTTTTTAAACGAATTCTTAAATCGCTTGTAATTTGGTTCAGCTGAGCTGGTGTAATTTGTTGTGCTGCATCGCTCCAAGCGTTATCTGGATCAATGTGAGTTTCAATCATAAAACCATCATAATTTAAATCTAATGCTGTTTGAGAAACATCTAAAATAGTATCTCGTCTTCCACAAATATGGGAAGGATCCAAAATTAATGGTAAATCTGGAAATTCCTTTTTCAACTCAATAGCTAAATGCCATTTTGGTTTATTTCTATAATGAAGAGAATTATAAGTGGAGAACCCTCTGTGAATAACTCCTAATTGAGAAATTCCAGCTGCTTGAAAACGCTCAACACCACCAAGCCACAAAGGTAAATCTGGATTTACTGGGTTTTTAACTAGCACAGGCTTATTTACACCTTTTAAGGCATCTGCAATTTCCTGTACAGCAAATGGATTAACCGTGGTTCTAGCTCCAATCCATAAAATATCAATATCATGCTTTAAAGCCAATTCAACGTGATGTGCATTCCCAACTTCCGTTGTAACAAGCATTCCTGTTTCTTCTTTTACTTTTTGTAACCAAGGCAATCCTATTTCTCCAACTCCTTCAAAACCTCCTGGCCTTGTTCTAGGTTTCCAAATACCAGCTCTAAAAACATTTGTATCTGTTTCTTTTAATAAATGAGCGGTTTTTAAAATTTGTTCTTCTGTTTCAGCACTGCAAGGTCCTGCTATTACAATTGGATGAGATAATCCCATATCATCTAACCACTTTCTGTTCTCTTTTGTAATTTCCATTTTACTATTTTTTTGATGTGTTATTTTATTCCGTTTAAAACTGTCTTTATATAATTAGTACCTTCCATAGTTTCATTTAAAGCTTCACTATTATCTGTTTCAATCATTTCTTTAAATTCATTCAAGTTTTTAATATACTCTTCTAAAGATCTAATTACATTTTCTTTATTTTGAAGAAAAATTGGTGTCCAAGTGTTTGCTGAACTTTTAGCCAAACGAACTGTTGAAGCGAATCCTGTGCTGGCCATATCAAAAATAGCTTGCTCATTCTTTTCAATTTCCAATACCGTTTTCCCCAACATAAAAGAACTAACGTGAGAAAGATGCGAAACATACGCGATATGCCTATCATGTTCTACTGGATTCATCATTTTAATTCTCATATTCAATTTTTTAAACAAGCTTAGTGCTTTGTCTAAAATTTTCCAATCACATTTATCTGTTTCACAAAGTATGTTTACTTTGTCATCAAATAAATTTAAAATTGCTGCTTCCGGACCAGAAAATTCAGTTCCAGCTAAAGGATGAGCAGCAACATAATTTTTACGTTTTTTATGGTATTCAATTGCTTTACAAATTTCATTTTTTACCGATCCTACATCAAAAACCAAGGTGTTTTCAGAAACAATATCTAAAACTTTATTTGCCACCTGCGGAATAACATCAACAGGAACAGCAATAATTACAACCGAAGCATCTGAAATATCTGAAAAATCAATTTCATTATCAATAATACCTAAATCCAATGCCTTTTTAATATGTGCTGAATTTTGATCAATTCCATAAACTTCACAATCAATTCTTTTCTTTAAATCTAAAGCCAATGAGCCTCCTATTAATCCTAATCCAATAACAACTACCTTTTCCATTTTTATATATTTACAGTTGTTAATCGATTTAATACTTCCTTCAATAATTCTTCATCAACACATAATGATGCTCTTATATAACCTTCTCCATTGGAGCCGAAAATGGTTCCAGGAGTAATAAAAACATCTTTTTCATACAATATTTTATCCGTAATTTCTTCAGAACTCAAACCCTCTGAAAGTTTTCCCCAAACGAATAAACCGCCAATGGTTTTGTCATACGTACAACCCAATGAATCAAATATTTCCCAAACTAGTTTTCTCCTTTTTTGGTAAATTTCATTTTGTTGGTCAAACCAGTCATTCGTAAGTTTAAAAGCTTCTACAGCTCCTTTTTGAATTCCCAAAAACATACCAGAATCCATATTGCTTTTTACTTCTAGTATGGTCTTAATAATTGATGCTTCTCCAACGACCATTCCAACGCGCCAACCTGCCATATTGAATGTTTTACTTAAAGAATTCAATTCAATTGCAACTTCTTTAGCTCCATCAATCGCTAATAAACTAATTGGATTATCATTTAAAATAAAGCTGTATGGATTATCATTTACAATTAAAATATTGTGCTTTTTACCAAAGTCTATTAACTTTTTAAAATCATTTAATGTTGCTACCGCTCCCGTAGGCATATGTGGATAATTCACCCACATTATTTTTACTTTGGATAGATCTTGCTTTTCAATTTCATCAAAATTCGGCAACCAATTATTGACTTCATTTAAATTGTAAAAAATAGGCTCTGCTTCCACTAATTTAGTTACAGATGCATATGTTGGATATCCTGGGTTTGGAATTAAAACCTGATCTCCATTATTTAAAAAAGCCATAGAAATATGCATAATTCCTTCTTTCGAACCCATTAATGGTAAAATTTCTGAAGCTGGATTTATACTTACACTGTATTTTTCTTTATAAAACTGAGCCATACCTTCACGAAGTTCCGGGATTCCTTGATAACTTTGATATTGATGGGCATCTCGTAATTGAACAGCAGTTCTTAAAGCCTCTATCACACTTGATGGGGGTTGCAAATCTGGGCTTCCTATAGCTATATTGATAACTGGCTTCCCTTCATTTCTTAAAGCTGCTACTTCTCTCAATTTTTTTGAAAAGTAGTATTCTTTAACATTTTTTAATCTATCAGCCTTTTGTATCATTCTTGTTTGCTTTTGTTGTATTCACCTAAAATACTTAGGAACTCTACTTTGTCTTTCACTTCATTAATAGCGTTGAAATAATCCGCATAACTATCATAAATAAAGTCAGCAAAAAAAGCATATTTCCAAGGAGTTTCAATCACTGGCATCGACTGAATTTTAGACATATTTAAATTGTGTTTCGCTAAAATTGTTAGCACTTCAGCTAAACTTCCAGTATCATTACTTGTAATAAACTTTATAGAAGCTTTATTAGAAGAAACACTACTTTTATTTTCAGTATTTGTAACAATAAAAAAACGTGTTGCATTTTCTCTAATAGTTTGTATTTCTGGCGCTATTATATTCAAATTATAAATACTAGCTGCCAAATTACTTGCAATCGCCCCTACTCCTTTTAATTGTTTATCCTGAATTCTTTTAGCAACAGAAGCTGTATCCTTATCTTCTATTAATTTAATATGTGGGTGATTTCTAAAAAAACTATGACACTGCAACAATGCCATAGGATGTGAATATACCTCTTGGATATCTTCAATTTTTTGACCTTCTAAACCCATTAAATTATGATGAATTGAAAGGTAATGCTCTCCACAAATTGTTAAATTATTATCATCTATTAATGCATAATTAGGTAAAATTGCCCCAGCTATCGAGTTTTCAATAGCCATAATTAATACCTCAACCTTTTTTTCCAATAAGAGTTTTGGCATTTCGCTAAAAGTTAAACATTCTGCCAGCTCAATATTTCCACCAAAATATTCCTCCGCAACTATGTGGTGAAAGGATCCTTTTATTCCTTGTATTGCAACTTTCATCTATTCTTAGTTGTTTTTTATTAGATTAGATAAAATATTGTTCTTATTCGAAAACATTCTTTCGTTCATTTTATTTTATTTTTAAATCAAAAAAAAAGTCTCGAAATATTTTCGAGACCTTATTTATCTATTTTTTATAAAATAACACGTATAAAGCCTCACCTCTTATTGCTAAAATAAAAGTAAAAATAGAAGCTATTCCAAGTGTTGTTTGTATTCATTGTCTTAATTTATAAGGACAAATCTATACATTAATTTCATAAAAACAATATTTTTTTAACTAAATATAGCATTCTTAACCATTTATCAAAAAAACAGTTTTTTAATGCCTTATTCATAAATAAAACTCTAATTTATTGAAACATCTTAATTTTTATTTTTTGACAATAAAACTCAATTGCCTTACAATCTATTCTAAACAGGGTCCATTCTTTAAATTTTGAACTATAAAAATTATTATTTGATTTGTGGGATTGTAATTTTATAAAACAACTATATTTATCAAAAAAATCCCAACAGAGAATATGCCCTTCAGAAAAAACCGAATACTTCTAATTACTTTGATTTTTTCAATCATCTTTACTAAAAGCTATTCTCAGAACAACCCAATAGAATATACTGTTGAATTAAATTCAAATATATCCACAGCAAACACATTACCATTTTGGCAAAATGCCAATAAGTTTGGTGCTGTTCCAAACAACAATCATCTAAGTACTTATATTTCTTTGTTTTCAGATTTTAAAAATTCAAAAAGCAACTTCGATTTTTCTTATAAGGCTAGTTTTACAGGTTTAAAAGAAACCAAAAACAATATTTTAATCAATGAATTATATACAAGTACTCGTTATAAAAATATACAGCTAGACCTAGGTGTAAAACATCCAGAAATTTTATGGGATGGTTTATCTTCTTCCAATGGGAATGTAGCAATCTCTTGAAATGCTCGTTCTTTTCCGGGTTATAATATCTCACTTATTAAGTACGTAAAACTTCCTTTTGCAAAAAAATGGCTTTCTGTAAAAGGGAACTATAGTGATTATTTAATGAATGATAAGCGAGTTGTTACCAATACACGATTACACTCAAAAAGTTTATTTTTTAAATCTAAACTAAGTTCAAAACTAGATTTAATTACTGGCCTCAACCACTACGCTCAATGGGGAGGAGATTCTCCAACCTATGGAAAACAACTTTCAAGTTTTAAAGATTATATAAAAATTGTTTCTGGAAGTTCTGGAGGAAGTGATGCATTAACTGGTGACCAAATAAATGTATTAGGAAATCATTTAGGATATTTTTTAGTTCAATTAAATTACCAGGGAAACAAAGTGAACTGGAATTTTTATTGGTCACATCCATTTGAAGATCGATCTGGTATAGAATTATTAAACTACCCTGATGCCTTATATGGTTTTTTTATAGACTTTAAAAAACCTAAAGTTATCATATCAAAAGTTTTAACTGAATTCACATATACTAAACATATGAGTGGTAAAGCACCTCATTATACAGACAAATTTGGAATTCCACATGCCGCAAGTGGTAGAGATAATTATTTTAATCATAATATGGGTGTATACGGATCTGGATGGACTTATTATGGGAATGGAATTGGATCTCCTTTTTTCACAACAAATACTAAGGACAGTGATGGAATTACTAAAGGAATAATAAGAGGTGACAATCGTTTAATGGCATTTAATATAGGTATTGAAGGAACCATCAATAAAATTAGTTACAAAACAATAATAAGTCATACAACTTATTTTGGATGGTTTGGAAATGAATATGACCCCAAACCTCAACAATTTTCAGGTTTATTTGAAATTAACTTACCTAAATCTAATTTACCCATTGAGATTACTTTAGGAACAGCTTTTGACACAGGAACCTATAGATCAGTAAATTTTGGCGGGTTTTTAAAATTAACCAAAAAAGGTAATTTTTAATGAAATTCTCTAGAAATTTATTGAGTTACATAAAATTAATGGACTATTCCTTTTTTTTTACACTACTTTTTAACTTATAAAAAAGCCCAAGCATCAATATAAAAACAACAATTAAAAACCCAAACATTTGATAACTATTAAAATATAAAGACAATATAGATAATAAATCAATTAAAATAAGATTTAAGAATCCTAAAAACAAACTAGCCTTTATATGAGAATATTCCAAATCAATTAATATATGATGAATATGATTTCTATCTGGATAAAATGGACTTTTATTATTTAATAACCGAATTCCAATTACTCTAAAAGTATCAAATAAAGGAATAAAAAGAATACCTCCAATTATTATAAGCTTATTTTCTGCCACAAAAGAATATTCGGATAATAATAATGAGTCCATTGCTAAAAATTTTAAGGATAGAAAACCCATGCAAAATCCTATTATCAAAGACCCAGTATCTCCCATAAAAATCTTTTGGGATGATGAAAAATTAAATCGAAGAAATGCCGATAATATCCCAATTAAAATTAGACTTACTAAAAAATAAAAATATAGCCCAGCAACAAAAAAAATTAATCCATAAAAACTAAAAACAACAATTCCTATTACAGATGCTAAGCCATCAATTCCATCAATCAAATTATAGGCATTAATAATAGTTAAAATTAATAAAACAATTAAACTGTAAGATAGCCATGGCGAAATATTATTAATCCCTAAAAACCCTTCTAAAGAATTAACTTGAAACCCATTTAAAAATAATATAAATAAAATAGCAATAACTTCACTTACTAATTTAGCTCTTGGAGATGTTAAAACCAAATCATCTTTTAAACCGACAGCAAAAATTAAAGTGATGGCAGCAATAAAATTTAAACCGACAGCTTCAACATCCCATATTTTAATAAAAAAAATTGAAAACACCAATGTAAGAAAAAAAGCAAACCCACCCATTGTTGGTGTTGAATTCTTATGGGCACTTCTATCATCTGGTTTATCAATTAAATCATTACTATTTACAACCCAAATAATTTTTGGAATTAAATAAAGCGTAATAAAAAATGAACCAATTAAAGAAAAAGATGCCATCATATATATATTTGACAAAAATTCAGAACCCATAGAACAATTTATTTTTTTAGCAAATTTACTGATACCTATTAAATATTGATTGATAAACTTTAAATATTTTTATCTAAATAATTCCATTTTTCATCTTTTATTATAAATTAATTAACTTAAAACTATTAATTATACATCTCCTCATAATACCTCTTATAATCTCCACTCGTGATATTTTCCATCCATTCTTTATTTTCCAAATACCACTGTACTGTTTTCTCAATACCTTCTTCAAACTGTAATGAAGGTTCCCATCCTAACTCATTCTTCAATTTAGTAGAATCAATGGCATAGCGTAAATCATGACCTGCCCGATCAGTTACATATGTAATTAACTTATCTGAAGACCCCTCCTCTCTTCCAAGTAATCGGTCAACTGTTTTGATCATAACTTTTATTAAATCAATATTTTTCCATTCATTAAATCCTCCAATATTATAGGTGTCACCTATTTTCCCTTTATGAAAAATCACATCAATTGCTCTTGCGTGATCATTTACAAATAACCAATCTCTCACATTTTCACCTTTTCCGTAAACAGGAAGTGGCTTATTATTACATATATTATTAATAAATAGCGGAATTAATTTTTCAGGAAATTGATAAGACCCATAATTATTCGAGCAATTTGATATTACAACAGGCAATCCATAAGTATCATGAAAAGCTCTTACAAAATGATCTGATGATGCCTTTGATGCAGAATATGGTGAATGAGGATCATAAGCTGTAGTTTCTAAAAAGAACCCCTCATCACCCAATGAACCATAAACTTCATCCGTGGAAACATGATAAAAAAGTTTGTTTTCAAAATTTCCTTCCCAAGTAAATTTCGCTGCTTGTAACAGACTTAATGTACCCATTATGTTTGTTTGGGCAAATGAAAATGGGTCTTTTATAGAACGATCCACATGTGACTCAGCAGCCAAATGAATTACACTATCTATTTTATAATCGGTAAAAACCTTTTTAACAGCATCAAAATCACAAATATCACATTTTACAAATTCATAATTTTCCATATCCTCAACATCTTTCAAATTTTCAAGGTTACCCGCGTAGGTTAATACATCCATATTTACAATTCTGTAGTTTGGATACTTATTAACCAATAAGCGCACCAAATGAGAGCCTATAAATCCCGCTCCACCCGTTACTAATATATTTTTCATTTTTTAATTTTTATTCGTTTTTAATTTTTGAATACATTCTTTCAAAGAATCTCTCCAATATGGAATTTCGATTTCAAAGTCTGTTTTAATTTTTCCTTTGTTTAGTATCGAATAAAAAGGGCGTTTTGCAGGTGTTGGATAGTCTTTTGTTTCAATAGGTTTTATATCACAATTAACTCCTCCTAATTCCATTATAGCCTTTGCAAAATCATACCAAGAAGCTACACCTTCATTTGAAAAATGGTATAATTTTCCGTTTAAAGTTAAATCTTCATTATTTAATAAAATTTCTAAACAAGCAACTGCCAAATCTTTTGCATAGGTTGGCGTACCAACCTGATCATAAATAACATTTAGTGTAGGTCTTTCATTTCCTAAACGTAACATTGTTTTTACAAAGTTATTTCCAAATGAAGAATATAGCCAAGAAGTTCTAATTACAATTCCATTAATATCTGCTGCTAATACTTTTTGCTCTCCTTTCAATTTTGTACTTCCATACACACCCAAAGGATTCACCATATCGCCTTCTACATAAGGTTTATGATTTGTTCCATCAAACACATAATCTGTTGAAATTTGAATGAGCTTACCTTGCACCGTTTGCATTGCTTTTACCAAATTTTCAACAGCAATTGCGTTTACTTTTTCAGCAGTTTCAGTATCGGTTTCAGCTTTATCAACCGCCGTATATGCAGCACAATTAATAATTGCTTCAATTTTATGTTCGTTTACATATTTACAAAGCTGCGTGTAGTCGCAAATGTCTAAATCTGGTAAATCTGAAAACACAAAAGTATGTTCGTTATAAATTTCAGCTAATTCTTTTATTTCTGAGCCTAGTTGACCATTTGCTCCTGTTATTAATATTTTCATTTTATTTTTGATATAGAAACGGTGTTTCGAGTTCTGAAAACGGTTTTAAATTTTGATCTTTTTTTGATAACTTCACTTCGTCTTTTGCTATTTTCCAATCAATATTTAAAGTTGGATCATTCCACAAAATACCTGCATCGCTCTCTGGCGCATACCAATTGTCTACTTTATAGGCAAAAGTAGCCGTTTCACTCAACACAACAAAACCATGTGCAAAACCCCTTGGAACAAATAACTGACGTTTGTTTTCACCTGACAACTCAACAGCAACATGTTTTCCAAAAGTTGGAGATCCTTTGCGAAAATCAACCGCAACATCTAATACGATTCCTTCAATACAACGTACTAATTTGGATTGCTGAAAAGGTGGTTTTTGAAAATGCAACCCTCTTAAAACTCCTCTTGTTGATTTTGATTCATTATCTTGCACAAAATTTATTTTCCCTACATGTTTTTCAAATTCTTTTTGATTAAATGACTCAAAAAAATAACCTCTGCTATCTCCAAATACTGTTGGTTCTATAATGACCACATCTGGTATTTCCGTTTTAATAAATTTCATTTGATAAGTTTAAAGTTTAAAGGGTAATGTTTAAAAGTAAAGTTATTTTGTTCGTTTTGATGTTTTAGAATATATTGAACCCAATATTTTCATAAGTTCTTTTGATTCAGATTCAATAATATTCCAATTAACAGAATCCTCATTAATTTCAATAATTATTCGTAGCCAGTAATTTGTCTCTCTGATTTCTTTTAAAGAAATCCCAACTTTGTTCGAAAAATCGGCTTTAGAGACTGCCCCTTGAGCATCTTCATAATTTGCCCCAACTGATGTCGCTGATTTTAACAATTGATATGCAATCACACTATATTCTCTTGTGGTAGGTAAATTTCGTACACCCCTAATTACATTGACAGAAAACGTAAACAATCTTTTTTGTAATTCATTCTCCATTATTATTCTCAATTTTTTAACCTTTTTCCTTTCTAAATTCTAGAAAATGATTATCTCCCCTCTTGAGAGGGGTTAGGGGTGTGTTTTTCAAACTCAAAAATGTAATGCTCAATTGCTCTTAATACATTTTCCATGTCTTTTATAACCTGTTCATCCGTAAAACGTAAAACTGTGATTCCTAATTCATTCATGCGTTTTTCTTTAATAACATCCTTTTTAAAAACTTCTAATAACTGGTGTGAATAACCGTCTACTTCTAACCCTAACATGAGTTCAATGCAGAAAAAATCTAAAATATAGTTATCAATTGGTTTTTGTCTATTAAAATCATAACCATACATTTGTTTTCCTTTTAACTTTAGCCAAAGGAAAATTTCTGATTTAGTAGCATTATTTCGTAACTTGCGCGCTAGTGCTGTTAATTTCGGATTGTATGTAATTATTTTTCTTTTACGCATCGTTTTTAACACACCCCTAACCCAGTTCGACAAGGCTCACTACAGGCCTTCAAGAGGGGAATTCACACCTCTAACCTTACTCCTTTAGCCTTTTTCCTTTACACTTTATCCTTCACCAAATTCAACAAATACTGCCCATAACCGTTCTTCTTTAAAGGCTCTGCCAATTTCAACAGTTGATCTGCATTAATATATTCCATAAAATATGCTATTTCCTCTAAACAAGCAACCTTTAGTCCTTGTCGTTTTTCAATGGTTTCTATGAACTGACCGGCTTCCATCAACGAATCATGAGTTCCTGTATCTAACCAGGCAAAACCACGCCCCATCAATTCAACTTTTAATCTATCTTGTTTTAAATATTCTTCATTAACAGTTGTAATTTCTAGTTCTCCACGATGAGATGGTTTAATGTTCTTTGCTATTTGGACTACATCATTAGAATAAAAATACAAACCAACCACCGCATAATTAGATTTTGGATGTGTCGGTTTTTCTTCAATAGAAGTTACATTCCCTGTTTTGTCAAATTCTGCTACACCGTAACGTTCGGGATCACTAACATAGTAACCGAAAACTGTAGCTTTTCTTTCTTCTTCAACATTTTTACGGGCTTTTTGTAACATTTCTGTTAAGCCATGGCCATAAAAAATATTATCTCCTAATATCAAACAAACATCATCAGTCCCTATAAATTTATCGCCAATAATAAATGCTTGTGCTAACCCATCAGGGCTTGGTTGTTCTTTATAACTTAGTTCAATACCTAAATCTTTACCTGTTCCCAATAACTTTTCGAAATTAGGTAAATCTTCTGGTGTTGAAATAATGAGTATTTCTTTAATACCCGCCAACATCAACACCGATAACGGGTAATAAATCATGGGCTTGTCATATACCGGCAATAACTGTTTAGATACGCCTTTCGTAATGGGGTACAGTCTTGTCCCTGATCCTCCTGCTAATACTATTCCTTTCATGATTAATTTTTATTATTAACGTTTCCTAATTAAAACAATTCACTATATTTCTTTGAAACTAATTCCCATGTATATTTAGAATTAGCAAGTTTCTTCATTTCTTTAGCCATTTCATTTAATTCGGCTTCATTAATTGTACTTAAAATCTGAATTAACTCAAATTTATTATCAAAATAGAGTGATTTATTATTAGTAGTTTCTTTATTGTAATTTATTCCAAATGCAATTATTGGAAGCTCTAAATACATGGCCTCAACCAAAGAAGGATTGGTTCCCCCAGCACTATGCCCGTGTATATAAATATAACAATTACTTCTTAACTTATTTAGTTTTTTTTGGTCATAAATTGGATCAAATAAATAAATGTTATCAATATTATCATACTCCTCTTTTAGAGACTTTCCATAACTACTGTTAGACCAATTTCCAATTAATACAATATTCAGTTTTTTAAATTCTCTAAATGCATCCAATATTAAATGAATATTATTTTCAGGCTCAATTCTACATACTTTAAAGGCATACTTACTTTGTAAAAAAGGGAATTCAATTTTAAGCTCCTCACTTAACACCTCCTTTGTAACATGGTCAGCTCCATAAGCTATTAATTGACTTGTAACACTGTATTCATCATTTACATAACTCTGAATTACTTTATTATCACAAACAATAATATCCGCAAACTTTACCGCCTGTTTTTCTGAAAATTTTAAAAACCACTTGGCTGCCCACCCCCACTTATCTCTTTTCCATTCTAATCCATCAATATTTACAATTATTTTTTTATTGCAAAATAGCTTCACTAGTGGGAGGATTACACATCCAGAAACCCCCAAAATAAGTAATGTATCGGCAATTTTCAATGATCTAAGAATAGATATTATATCATAAGGAATACTCTGAATCCCATTGGCCTTTAAATTGATATACTCTAAATTTACTCCATTATACTTTTCAATCCTTTCACTGCTACTTTTTAAACTACAAAACACTGTAATTTCAAACTTTTCACTAGTGAATTTTGTCAAATATTCTGTTAACGTCTCAAAACCACCATATTTCGCGGGGATACCTACCGTACCTATTATTGCAATTTTCTTTTTCAAATCAACTTATTTAAATTTTAACCAATCATATAAATATTTCTAAATTCTTGACTTAATCAATGAACTATAAACCTCTATTAATTTTTCATAGTGCACATTTTCAGAAAACATTTCATTAGCAAATTTTTGACCATTTTCACAAAAATGGTAATATTCCTGTGATGAAAGATTTAAAGCCCTTTTTATTTTATCCAGCATATCATCAATGCTCCCTGATTCATGTAAAAATCCATGATTATTTTTAACAATTTCAGGAATACCCCCTATATTGGCTCCAATGACAGGGACACCTAGAAACAAACTTTCTATAACTGACATAGGGTTATTTTCATACCATTCCGAAGGAACTATTGTAAATCTAGATGATTTTACGTGATTCCATAAATCATTTCCTGATTGAAATCCAAGAATTTCAATATTGTTCATTGAATTAATTTTGACAAATTCAGATATCGCTTTAGAAAGTGGACCAACCCCAATTAATTTGAGTGTAATTTTTTTATTTCTTTTTAAACACTCTAATAAAGTCATTAATCCTTTTTCCTTTGACAACCTTCCAAAATAAACCAAATCACATTCCTTTACGGGAACAATGTCCGCTTTAGGCAAGCTTTGGAAATTATAAATAACTGTACTTTTATTCGAAATTTCAGGATAATACTGGACATGTTTACGTCTAATAAAATCACTAACCATTATAAAATGGTTGATTTTAGTTTTATAATCAAAAAAACAATCTCTAAAAACGGATTCTATAGCAGAAATTAGGCTAAATAAAAAATTTCCCTTATTACACTTGTTTATTACACAATGTCCATAATTACCAGTCCCACATTTCTCACAAATTTTTTTGGTATTTGTCAATAACGTATATGTAGGACATAATATTTTATATTCATGAACTGACATAACAACTGGAATAGAACATTCATTTAAAGCCTTTAATATAGCTGATGTAAGCCCCCCATAGAAAATGTGAAGGTGTGCAATATCCGGTTTTTCATTTACCAACAATCTGTTTAGATTACGATATGCAGACCTATTGTACAAAAAACTTGGGAAATTTAAAATCTTTTTAAGTAAACCTCCATTTATCGGGTTACCAGAATTGACAAAATAGTCATTGATTCCATAAGGAATATTCTTTTCATTTAAAGTACTGAAGTATATCACATCATGGCCTTTTGACTCAAGTAATTTACCTGTATTCAAATAAACCGTCTCAGAACCTCCTTTTAAAAAATGGTAATTATTAATTTGTAATATTTTCATTCTTAATTAATTTTAATGAATATGCTAAACAATAAATAAAAAGAATCATTCCATAAAAATTAAAATAAAGATTTTCCGAAGAAAAGTATATTAAAATTGTTAAATAAGGAATAATATTAATACTATTATAAAGCTTTCGAATACCTGACCAAAGTCCAAATATTATAATTGAACCTCCTATTAAACCTCCTTCAATTATCCATGTTAAATAATCATTATGAGCAACTAAACCAAAAGAATTAATTTTTGGTACAATTCCAAAACCTAAACCAAATAATTTATCTATAATATTTGAATTAAAAAAAGCTACTACAATTTCAACCCATATTTTTATTCGAAACAAAAAAGATACACTTCCTCCATCTTGTTGCCCTGACATTAACATTGCTTGACCAAAATTAACATCAGCAAATTCTGAAATAGAAAATTTACTTAACATTGCATAAATCACCGCATATGTTCCTCTAATTCTTTGAAAGATATAAATTTCAGAGAAACCTATTAGAAGTCCAAGAACGACAAAAATAATAGTAAAATACGTAATGTATTTTTTTTTAAATATTTTATTTCTAAAATAAAACCCTACAGATAAAATAAATGCTAAAATAGCTCCAAGCGTACTAGAAAATAAGAAACTAAGAATAATAAATGTATATAAAAATATTACAGGAACCCTTTTCAATAACAACAACCAAAAAGCACATATTGAATAAAAAATAAAATTATTTGAGTTAACAAAAATAGACATAGACCTCACAGTTCCCCCTTGAAAACCAACAACTTGATCAATTACAAAAACAATTATTGGTATTAATGTAACAACATAAATTAATTTTTTATTATCATCTGTTGATGAGTAATTAAAATAATAACCACCATAAAAAACTAAGAAATAACCAATTATTTTAATAATATCAATGAAATTTGTATCAATATTAAAAAACATATGAAATACTATGTAAATTAAAAATAAAAAGAAAAGGCCAAAACTGGGAGGAAATTTATTTTTCATTTTTTTCAAAATAAAAATAAAGGTTAAAGAAATGAATAGCATTTCTTCAACATTAACTAAAATTTTGAAAATATTCAATGGGAAATAATGATGAAACAC